>Ga0209291_1004170_pt1 | contig 10156 bp, 9 predicted proteins | sample GOMGulsemesocosm_FD_184633 | JGI IMG/M metagenome (GOLD analysis project Ga0209291, IMG submission 184633) | Methane-oxidizing microbial communities from mesocosms in the Gulf of Mexico - GOM9B Gulf of Mexico (SPAdes) (version 2) | ecosystem: Environmental > Aquatic > Marine > Cold seeps | place... | reverse complement strand
CAGCGATAAGTAGACTCTAATTTAGGGATATAAAGCAAAAAGACCCCGTTAACTGCATTTGCTTGCACTTAACGGGGCCTTTTCTTAAATACTTTAAATAAGTTACTCGTCGCCTTTAAGCCCTAGTAAACTAGCTGTACTAACAACGTTTTAATACTAATGATCCCACAGAATAACCCGCACCAAACGAACAAATTAATGCCAAGTCGCCACTATCCACACCATCTTGGTGTAGATGGAAAGCGATGATTGAACCTGCTGATGCAGTATTTGCGTATTCATCAAGAATAATAGGCGCTTCTGTTGCTGATGGATCGCGACCCAATAGCTTTTTCGCTAAATAGTTATTCATGTTGATATTAGCTTGATGTAACCACAGACGTTTAAAGTCACTTGCTTGTAAGTTTAAGCCACTTAACTGTTCTGTGATCAAGTTAAACACTGTCGGCAATACTTCTTTAAATACCTTACGGCCATTTTGCATAAAGAAGCTTGAGTCCGCGTTAATATCTGCGCCTTCACTGCGGCTTAAATAACCTAAATTATTACGAATATTATTTGAATACTGAGTAAACAATTTACTATCGATGATTTCGTAGCACTGTTCACTGCTTGCTGTTGCTTTATCTTCGATCACGACTGCAGTACAAACATCACCAAAAATAAAGTGACTGTCACGATCTTTAAAGTTTAAGTGTGCAGAACAAATCTCAGGGTTAACCACTAACGCCACTTTACTGCGTCCTGATTTAACCGCATCCATAGCATTGGCAATAGCAAACGTAGCCGACGAACACGCCACACTCATATCATAAGCAAAACCGTTAGCACCCAAATAATGTTGTAGTTCAACCGCCATTGCAGGATATGCGCGCTGGAAACCTGACGCGGCAAAAATAATTAAATCTATGTCTTGTGCTTCTTTATTCGCAGCAGCTAGTGCCTGCTTCGCGGCAACCAATGCCATTTGCACAGTAATACTTGGTTCATCGTCGGCAATAGGTTGAAATACCGGGCGCATAATCGCAGGATCTAAAATGCCCGCTTTACTCATCACAAAACGACTTTTAATACCCGATGCTTTTTCAATAAATTCACTGCTTGAGTGTGCTTTAGCCGTTACTTCACCCGCTTCAATTGCCGCTGCATTGTCAGCATTAAAATTATCAACATAACAATTAAAGCTTGTTACTAGTTCATCATTGCTGATTGCATCAGGAGGGGTAAATAAACCGCTACCACTAATTACTACATTACTCATTACATTGTCCTTTAGCGACTCATTGTGTTGAATCACTATCAGCTAAATTGGGATACAGAGACCACTAAACTAAAGCAAACTGTTAACTAGATCTAGTTGCGCATCCGACAAAAATGAAAAAAATTACACCTTGTAACCAAATTCGTCAGTTATAAAAACGGAGCAAACGCTAAATTACGATATCAAGGAGGAACTAAACTCGATAATTTGGTCTATATATAGAGTTGACTCAATACCATAGGCTCACAAATTAATGATTTATACAGGCTTAATTAATTTGTGGCAGAAATAGAAGTTAACCACTAAGCATAACTAATCGTTATAAGCCCTTATCATTTAAGAACCTAACGATATAACAAAACAGCATTTTCAATTTTCAAACTTATCAGTATGCTTAAGCTATAAGTTAGTTAGTAAACTAATAAAATATAAGTTACGAGTATTCATTTATATAGGGAAATCCCATGAGCCAAATATTACAAGACAACAGCCTTTCAATTGGTAATACACCTCTAGTACGTTTAAACCGTGTAACTACAGGCAACGTATTTGCAAAAGTAGAAAGCCGTAATCCTAGTGCAAGTGTTAAATGCCGTATCGGCGCTAACATGGTCTGGCAAGCAGAAAAAGACGGACTGTTAAAAGAAGGTATTGAGATCGTTGAACCAACAAGTGGTAATACTGGTATCGCGTTGGCATTTGTTGCCGCAGCTCGTGGGTATAAACTAACATTAACAATGCCAAATACTATGAGCCTTGAGCGTCGTAAACTGCTTAAAGCGTTAGGTGCTAACCTAGTATTAACTGATGGCGCAAAAGGCATGAAAGGCGCGATTGATAAAGCCACTGAAATTCGTGACGCAAACCCTGAAACAACGATTTTATTACAACAGTTTGAAAACCCAGCGAACCCTGCGATCCATGAACAAACAACAGGTCCAGAAATCTGGGAAGCAACTGATGGTCAAATTGATATTCTCGTATCAGGTGTTGGTACCGGTGGTACGATCACGGGTACAAGCCGTTACATTAAACTAAATAAAGGCAAAGAACTTTTGTCTGTTGCTGTTGAGCCAACTAACTCACCAGTAATCTCTCAAGCGAAAGCAGGCGAAGCATTAACACCGGGTCCACATAAAATCCAAGGTATTGGCGCTGGTTTCATCCCAGGCAACCTTGATTTAGAAATGGTTGACCGTGTAGAGCTAGTATCAAACGAAGATTCAATTGAAATGGCACAGCGTCTAATGAAAGAAGAAGGTATCTTAGCGGGTATTTCTTCCGGCGCAGCTGTTGTTGCAGCGGCTCGTTTAGCCGAGTTACCAGAATATGCAGATAAAAACATTGTAGTTATCTTACCATCTTCAGGTGAGCGTTATTTAAGTACAGCATTATTTGATGGTGTATTTACTGAGCAAGAACTCCAACAATAGTCACAATGACGCTGTTGTAGTTACATTAAATTAACAAGATTAACAAAAGCCGCACTAGCGGCTTTTTTTTGTACAAGCTACTTTTTTTATACGGGTTGATAGCCGTCACACTTTCCTCTTTTTGTTGTAATTAAACTACAACATAGGCCGTAATTAGGGGTAATATACGTACATCGCATTGTTTTGTAGTAAAACTTACGAAAACATGATCTATACCCATATATTTTATTAAAAAAAGTTATTTTACTCTGTAAAATTAGATTACACTTACACTTATGGTTATAGTTAAACACTATTTTTAGAATCATTATTTTAAGGAAAAGTCATGTACCAAAAATCAGTTGAAATTATCGCACCAAACGGTCTTCACACTCGCCCTGCTGCTCTTTTTGTAAAAAAAGCAAAAGAATTCGAGTCAAAAATCTCTGTTGAAGCCGGCGGTAAATCTGCAAGTGCTACAAGCTTATTTAAACTACAAACGTTAGGCCTTTCTAAAGGTGTAACTATGACTATTTCTGCTGAAGGTACTGACGAGCAAGCGGCTGTTGAAGCGCTAGTTGCTCTTATGGATGTTTTAGAATAAACCCCATCCGTTATTAACGTATTTTTTGTATTGAAGTAAGGAAAGGTTATGATATCAGGCATTCTCGCCTCACCAGGTATTGCTTTTGGTAAAGCACAATTATTCATTAACGAAGAAATTGTACTTAACCAACAAACTATTGAAACTGCACAGATCGATGAACAAATAGCTATCTTTTTAGCTGCTAGGGATAAGTCTGCGATACAGCTTGAAGCTATCACGGAAATGGCACGCCAAACATTTGGCGACGAGAAAGCTGAAATCTTCGAAGGGCACATGATGCTACTTGAAGACGAAGAGTTAGAAGACGATATCGTAACCTTTATTAAGAAAAATAAAGCATCGGCAGATCTTGCTATCCACAGCATCATTGAAGAAAATGCTGAAATGATGGCTGCACTAGATGACCCTTACCTAAGAGAACGTGCTGCGGATTTCCGTGATATCGGCTCTCGCATTGTAAAAAATGCTCTGGGTATGGAAATCGTATCATTAAGCGCAATCGAAGAAGAAGTTATTCTAATCGCTAGCGACTTAACACCATCAGAAACAGCACAGATTAACCTAGACAAGATCTTAGGTTTCGTGACTGACTTAGGTGGCCGTACAGCTCATACATCAATCATGGCGCGTTCATTAGAACTACCAGCGGTTGTAGGCACAGGTAACGTAACTGAAATCATCAAATCTGGTGACTTCGTTATCCTTGATGCCATTAACAATAGCGTTATTGTTAATCCATCAGAAGAAGTTATTAAAGAATATAAAGCGACTCAAGCACAGTATCTTGCTGACAAAGCTGAGCTGCTGAAAATGAAAGACTTACCTGCAATTACCCTAGATGGTCACCACGTTGAAGTATGTGGTAATGTCGGCACAGTAAAAGATTGTGCTGGTGTAATTCGTAACGGCGGCGAAGGCGTTGGTCTTTACCGTACAGAATTCCTATTTATGGATCGCGATAGCTTACCAACTGAAGATGAGCAGTTCGAAGCATACAAAGCGGTTGCAGAAAGCATGAATGGTCAAGGCGTGATCATTCGTACTATGGATATCGGTGGCGATAAAGACCTACCATACCTAAACTTACCAAAAGAAATGAACCCATTTTTGGGTTGGCGTGCGATCCGAATCTGTTTCGACCGTCCAGAAATCATGAACGCACAATTACGCGCTATCTTACGTGCCTCTGCATTTGGTAAAATCCGCATTATGTTCCCGATGATTATTTCTGTAGAAGAAGTACGTCGTCTTAAGGACATTCTTGCGACACTAAAAGCTGAACTAGCATCTGAAGGTCACGCTTTTGATGCAGCAATCGAAACAGGTGTAATGGTAGAAACACCAGCAGCTGCAGCCATTGCTCATCACCTTATTAAAGAAGTAGACTTCTTCAGTATTGGTACTAACGATTTAACGCAGTACACACTTGCGGTAGACCGTGGTAACGAGATGATCTCAGACCTATATAACCCACTGACTCCAGCGGTACTAACGCTGATCAAGCAGGTTATTGATGCTTCACATGCTGCAGGCAAGTGGACTGGTATGTGTGGTGAACTTGCTGGTGATGAAACGGCAACATTACTATTACTAGGCATGGGTTTAGATGAGTTCTCTATGAGCGGTATCTCAATTCCTAAAGTGAAGAAAACAATCCGTAATGCTAATTTCGCTGACGTTAAAGAGTTAGCAGACCAAGCATTAAGTTGTGCAACTGCAGATGAAATAGCAGAGTTAGTGGCTCAGTTCACTAAACAGCGCGCTGCTTGCTAATTATTTAAGTTTTCATAGCATCTAATCTTGTAAGATAATGTTATGATAACAACGTAAAGTTATTGGTTATTCACACCTTAAATAGCCAATAACTATGTCTACCAAATTCTAGGAGTTAAAAATGGGATTATTCGATAAATTAAAAAAACTGGTTTCAGACGACAGTACTGACAGCAATACGTTAAACATTGTTTCTCCACTTGCCGGTGAAATCGTTGCTATCGAAGATGTGCCAGATGTTATCTTTGCTGAAAAAATTGTTGGTGACGGTATCGCTATCAACCCAACTGGTAACAAATTAGTTGCACCAGTAACAGGTGAGATCGTAAAAATTTACGAAACTAACCACGCATTCGCAATTCGTTCTGACGAAGGCCTAGAAGTACTTGTTCACTTCGGTTTAGATACAGTTGAATTACGCGGTGAAGGCTTCACACGTATCGCTGAAGAAGGTCAACATATCAATGCTGGTGAAACTATCATTGAATTCGATCTAGCACTACTAACAGAAAAAGCTAAATCAGTAATCACACCATGCATCATCTCAAACATGGATGAAATCAAGAGCATGGAAAAAATCTCTGGTTCAGTTGCACTAGGTGAAACTGTTGTTCTTAAAGTTATTAAAGACTAGTTCTTAATTACTCTAAGTATGCAAAAAAGAGCTATAAGTAGCTCTTTTTTTTCGTCTGCGTTTTATTCATTACCCCGCCACAGATAACTGCATCACAGTACAGTTTCGTCCCTCTCTTTTCGCTTGATACAAGGCTTTGTCCGCCTCTTCTTCCAAGGCAAAGATATTAACACTTTGGCCAACACTGATACCAATACTCGCGGTTACCTTTATTTCTAACGCTTGCTTTGTAATAGTATGTTCCATAATCGCAAGACGGATTTCTTCCGCCAAATTTTCCATGGTTTTGGCTGATATCAATGGTGAATAAATACTAAACTCTTCACCACCGGTTCGGGCATAAACACACGTTGAGCCACACGCCTTGGCGATGATCATCGCAATGTCTCGAATCACCAAATCACCTGTCGCATGACCATACTCATCATTAATATTTTTAAAGTGGTCTATATCAAGGATCATAACCGCTGCTTCTTGATGCGGGGTTAAGGCGGCAATAGCATGTTGATAACCACGCCGATTATAGATATTAGCAAGCGGATCAATAAACGACATGTGCTGCAATGAGAATGCATTGCGTTGTGTACAAAACATCAAATAACAGAAAACCAGAAAGCACTGGCTCATTAATAAGTTAATAGAAGCAATAGCAGTAGAGAACTCTATACGATGATCAAAACTTGGATCACCCGTTAGCAGCCCGATACGACAGACGTTTAATACCAATACCAACACACAGGTCAACATACAAATAAGTCGAGTCATACCATATTGCTTGGCTTGATAACTTAATAGATAAGCACAATTGAACAACAAACTAATAGTTACAGAAAGGGAAAGTACAATGATGCTATAGAGTATTGGCGTTTCGACTATTAACCCATAAGAATACAAAGAGCCAATAAGTAATAATTGCGCGCCATAGAGCCAAAGTAAGGATTGTTTTATCCGCAGAAATCGATGGAAGCCATGGGTAATTTGGCAAATACCAAAACATAATAATATATTGGGGAGCATGGTATTAAGCCAAGCATCACTGGCATAATTATCAAGCTTAAAAAGCCATAATTGCTCAGCCATGATATAAGCATAAGCTAGTATGATAAAGGTAGCAAAAAGCCAATGAGTAACCCCGTCATAACGTCGATTACCTACCCAAACGCACACCATGATAATAGCTATAAATGATAATCCAATTGCGGTAAATATTGCGATGGAAAACAGGTCTAATAAGGCTAAGGGCATGGTGGAAATTTAACTCTTGTATTGATAATATTTGGCGCTTTTAGTAGCGAGTGAATTTACCGTATAACCACATATTAAGCAAGTCGATCATGCACTGCCTAACCAGCTATAAATCATGCTACAGCTAATTAGACAAGGTTTATTTTTAACACATGTGGTTAAGTGAACCCAAGCACACTATTCACCGTTTTAAAGTAAATAATCATCCCCGTGATATCCACCAGGGATGCGAGTACCGGGCTCACTAAAACAGCTGGGTCTAGCTTACAAATACGCGCAATAAGTGGTAACAAGCCACCTACAGTTGTCGATAGCACGACTTGCAGGGCAATGGCGATGCCAATAGCAAACGCAATATCCAACATCTCAACTCCAGCGGGTAAAGTCGAACTGTCGCTAAATAACATCACTCGACAAACAATCACTAACGCTAGAATACTTGCAACAATCAATGATATACGAAATTCTTTCCACAAGACCGCAAGCCAATCTCGACAACGGACCTCGCCCATTGCTAAGGCTCTGACGACTAGAGTAGCCGCTTGTGACCCGGTATTTCCACCCGCAGCTGCAATGACAGGCATATACACAGCTAACAGCACCAACTGGGTTAATGTGTCTTCGTAATGCGAAATAATAAGTCCAGAGACAATACCAAGCAATGCTAATCCAACAATCCACCCAACACGTTCACGAACATGACTAAATACACCGTTTTTTAAATAATGCCCTACAGGTTCGATTTCCGAACACAATAGCCCTAATCCACAGGTTAAATGCCGCCCCCTCACCTCTTCACCTATCTCATCAAGTAAATCTAATAGTATTTGTACATGACGTAACGGTAAATCATGCAATAACGTAATGGCATCAGGTATGGGGATTTGCGTCAATAGTCGAGCTTGAGTGTTAACATCTTCATTTAAAAATAGATTTATTGTAGCCAATGCTTTTGTCTGGCTTACATTACCAATTACAGCATCCGCTGCGACGTTCATTACTGACATAGTTAATCTCCCGATTAGCTGAGTAACGACCACCCTAAGTATTAATTTTGTGTTGAGATTTAGGAAGGAAATAACGCAATAGCTTACCCACTGTTAAGGGGATAGATGCCAAGCCAGAGATGGCCTGAAACAATAAATATTCGATACCATCAATAAGGATTATTTCCCACCTTTATACTCGGGGGATGGTCGGTATCGTTCATTCAAAACTCCAAAGAATATGCCGCGATTTACGGCGCGCTAATACTACAAAATTAATGAAATAAGGAAAAGTAACTTTAAGGTAATTTACATATTAACCCGTTCTATAACCCAATCATTAATAGTCTAAACAAATCAAAACCACCAAATCCATAGATACAACCATAATTAAAACCTATCAAAACAAAATGTTTAATCGATTAGACCTATTTAAGGATGTTTTGCATAATAGCCACATCAAGACGAAACAGACACAACGTCTTCACCGAATACTTTTTATAAAAACAACTTATAGAACACATTTTAAAGCAGCAGCTTTATATCAAACCACTTTATACCAAACATAGATTAGCTTAATTAATAGCTACGTTAAGGAACATATTATGACTACACTAGTATCGAAAGAAGGCCAAGCAGTTCCACAAGTTACATTCCCAATTCGCCAAGGCGATGCATGGGTTAATCGTACAACTGAAGAGCTTTTTGCCAACAAAACTGTGATTGTATTCAGCCTGCCAGGCGCATTCACACCAACATGTTCATCAAGCCATTTACCACGTTACAACGAACTCGCTAACGTGTTCTCTGCACACGGTGTCGATGATATTCTATGTGTATCAGTAAATGATACATTCGTAATGAACGCATGGAAAGATAACCAAGAAGCAGAAAACATTACGTTCATCCCAGATGGTAACGGTGAATTTTCTGCAGGTATGGGTATGTTAGTAGACAAATCTGACATCGGCTTTGGCAAACGTTCATGGCGTTACAGCATGCTGGTTAAAAACGGCGTGGTAGCAAAAATGTTCATCGAAGCTGACGAACCAGGCGACCCGTTCAAAGTTTCTGATGCTGACACTATGCTAGGTTATGTGGCACCAGAATATAAAGTGCAAGAGTCAATCACCGTATTTACTAAACCGGGTTGCCCGTTCTGCGCCAAAGCAAAACAAACTTTAATCGACCAGGGTCTAAACTACGAAGAAGTAGTATTAGGTAAAGACGCAACAACGGTTAGCCTACGTGCAGTAACTGGCCAAAGCACAGTGCCACAAATTTACATTGGCGGTAAACACATAGGTGGCAGCGAAGAATTGGAAGCACACTTCGCTTAATATCAACTACAATAATAATATCGGCTAGCGTGTCTCACATACCGCTATCCGTTAGAAATAACAAAGGAAGCAGCGATGCTTCCTTTTTTCGTTTTTATATTTCGATACTTTAGCGATTAATCAATGATGTTTGATACTTTGCCTTGCTCAAATTCATAGACGATCGTACCGAATCGATTCTGCCAGAATCTCCAGCTATCCAATTTTAAGCTTGCAGTTCTATGTGCAGGCGGAAAACCACGGCTAGTAATAACCGCATCTTTCGTCATACCCACAACGACATCACCTTGCTCAATCGCTGTTTTTTCTAACGTGCTAAATTGCGTTAAGTTAACTTTTTTTAGAGCAAAAGTACGTGTCATCAACGCAGTTACATCGACTTTGGTAAACTTATCAATATTCTTTAACTTAATGCTACGACCATCATAGTTAAAGGTAATTGTTGCTGCATCTACGTCAGTGATCTGCACCACAGAGTTAACTGGAATATGCTCGCCACGTTTGTAGTTCGTTGCAATCACAGTATCTTTCTCAGTCCACATCCCCACTTGCGTATAAAGCGTTGCGTTGTTATCTATCATTGTTTGCTGCTCAGCAGGTAACTGCACAGTTGCACACCCGCTCATGACCATAGCAATGATCGCTAATCCAGTCAGTTTTATTTTTTGTATCATGCTCACCTTAGCCTCTTATTCACTTTTAAATTTTAAATACTCTCAACTTTAAATCTTAAATACTCTAGCAACATCTTGTAACGACGTAGCTAATTGTGCCTGCTCTTTGGCTGTCATGGCAATTTGATTCGCCCCAGTTGCAGACTCCATTGATTTTTGCTTCACGTCCACAATGTTTTCAGCGACATCTTGGGTTACAACCGATTGTTCTTCAATTGCGGTAG
>Ga0209291_1004168_pt1 | contig 10161 bp, 7 predicted proteins | sample GOMGulsemesocosm_FD_184633 | JGI IMG/M metagenome (GOLD analysis project Ga0209291, IMG submission 184633) | Methane-oxidizing microbial communities from mesocosms in the Gulf of Mexico - GOM9B Gulf of Mexico (SPAdes) (version 2) | ecosystem: Environmental > Aquatic > Marine > Cold seeps | place... | reverse complement strand
GCGGCGTTAAAGAAATCGATAAAGTTGTTGATTGTCAACGCGCCGCTATCAGGATCTTGGAAAGCGACATACATCACTTTAGCGACAGGCATAACCAACACGATCAATAAAAACAAACCAATCAGCAAGGCGACGATTCCCGGACCCCATTTGATTGATTGCATTGACTTAAAATCGAGACGAAAAATACCCTGACGAGTACTTGTATTGCTCGGCATAATAAACCTCAAAAATTGAAAATAAAAAAAGCAGAGCATCCAATAACACCGATGAATGGCTTACTGGAGTCGCTGAACCTTTAAAAACAGCTAACTCTGCAAAAATTCCGCTAAGGAATGGTGAAACAAATAACTTAGAAAATCGTGCTCGCAAATCCAGTGGATAAAATGACCGAGCGTATTATTACTTTGCTTTAACCGTAAGATTGAGCCGCCCCTTATAGGGAGGCTATCGACTTAAAGGGCGAAAACCGCATCACAACCAGCAGCCTATCTCCGCTTATTAAGCCTGTGTCGCGCATCGATGAGGAGCGCGACAACTTTCAATCAACTACAGTTGCGATAGCGCTTTTTCTGCAAGCGCTTTAGCTTGAGAATAATTTTCTACAACAAAAGAGTCCCACTTAGCCTCCACTTCAGCTTGACGCCCTGTGACTTTATCAGTGGCCTTTTTACGCTTTTTGGTAAAGACAGCGGAAAAATCAGGGTCGTTTGCCTGTGCTTCTGTAATAGGGACACGTGCAATCAGGGCTTTCGCTTGTTTGATTAAGTCTTGCGCAGCCGCGTTAGGCTTTTTAGACAGAGCGTTATCAGCCGCATGTATCGCTTTTGTCGCCTCTCTTAAATCATCCATGCGGTAGGTGATCATTACATCAAACAAAGAGTTCACTAAGTTGTAACGATTTTTAGACAATTTCAAATCAAAGTGCAGAGCGCTTTGCAACGAACTGTCTTTGAAAGGATTAGGGAAGCCTTTCGGCGCTTGCGCATAAGTGTCAGGATTAACCGGTAAACGGCGAATCTTTGGATCTAAGAGCAGTTCCTGCCCCTTATTTGACAGCAAAAATTCAATGAATTTACCAGCCATTTTACTGTTCGGCGCATTGCTGACCATACCAATATTTGCGGGTACTAAAGCGGTCGCTGGCGGGTAGATAAATTCAACCGGGAAGCCCGCGCCCTGTGAGGATAAGCCGAAGAAATCAATAACAATACCAACACCGAAATTACCGCTGTTAACGCCGTCGGGAACACCAAAGCTACGCTCAGTAACAGATTTAAAGTTACCCGCCATGCGCTTTAAGCTTCCCCAGCCGCCATTCCAACCATCTGCTTGCAGAATCGTTTCTACGGTTAAATGCGTCGTGCCCGAACGAGAGGGAGCCGACATACCGACGTGATTAAAATACACAGGTTTTTCTAGATCACTCCAGTTAGTTGGCGCCGGTACCTTTTTAGCTTTGGTATAACGGGTGTTCCACATAATGCCATAACCTGCAGCAGCGAAACCTTTATAGTACCCCTCTGGGTCATGGATTGGGAATGAGCCCACTTTGGCGGGAATACCGTTAACTTTTAGATCGTACTTCTGTAGCAAATCACCGTCTTTCAATACTTCAAATGCATCGGGGGCCGACGCCCAAAACAAATCAACTTTGTTATTCGCCGCAGTTTCACTGATATACTTTATGCCCGCTGATGTCTTTTTCTTTAGTACTTCAAGTTTGACATTGGGGTTAGCTTTCTCAAATTCAGCCTTAAATACTTTAGTGAGATCTTTTGGAAACGACGTGACGATAGTCAATGTCTCATCAGCAGCTATTGCCACTTGCGTAACACTGGATATAGCCAGCGCCAATGTACTAACCGCTAGACACTTAATGGTACTGTTGTTTAATTTTTTTAACATGTATTCCTGCTCCTTATTGTTATTTGCAGATAAGCAGAGGAGAGCTAAATGCTACCTCCTCTGCAAACACAATAGAGCAACAGGCGTGCCAGATATAAAAAATCTATATTTTACAAGGAGCTAAAAATTAAATGTTTAGATTGATTGCTGTTTAAGAGTCACAACTAACCCGATAAAAATTTATGACAGGGTCACTTATGACCCACTTTCACATATAGAATAGCACTGTGTTTTTGGGGAAAGGTGGCAGCGGACTATTTCTTAGGATTACTGATTGTCTATAATGAAGTTTTCTTTTTCTATATTGAGCTTTTGCATCCTCAAATAGAGTTTTTTACGCGGTATGCCTAAACCCTGTGCAGCCTCTAACACTCTACCTTTACTGTGTTGCAGCGCATTACAAATCAGTTGCGTCTCATATTTGGCTAACTGGATGGGTAAATGGTTATCTTGCACAGTTGCGTCACTAGGGCTGAGCAACTCTGAAATCCCCAACACAAAGCGATCCGCTTCATGCTGCAACTCTCTTACATTGCCCCGCCAATGTTGTTGGCATAATCGCTGCAACTGTTCGATACCTAGCTCCGGCTCATCTCTAGCAAAGCGCTGTGATGCCTGTAAGACAAAAGCTCTAAATAGAATTGGAATATCTTCTAAGCGATCTCTCAATGCGGGCAACGCAATGCTCGCCACATTCAGGCGATAATATAAATCCTCCCGAAACTCCCCTCTACTAGAAGCCTCTAACAAATCACTCTTAGTAGCAGCAATGACTTTTATATCCACTTTGATACTTTTATTGCCACCTAAGCGTTCTAGTTTACGCTCTTGTAATACCCTCAGCAGTTTAACTTGTAACTGCATAGGCATACTCTCAAGCTCATCGAGGAATAAAGTGCCGCCATTAGCGTATTCAATCTTTCCTATACGCTGTTTGTTTGCACCTGTGTACGCCCCTGCTTCGTGACCGAATAACTCGCTCTCAATCACCGACTCAGGAAGCGCTCCACAATTTAAAGCAACAAATTCAAATTGATTGCGCTGACTCAGCTGGTGCAGGCAACTGGCAATTAACTCTTTGCCGGTGCCTGTTTCACCGTGGATTAAGATATCGACATCCGCATTTGCAAGGTTTTTTATAACGTTTTTAACTTGAGTGATTGCATTGCTAGAACCCAATATTTTATTGTCGATACTATGGTTATCTAACAATTTCTGCTTTAGATGACGATTTTCAAGTACTAGCTGCCTGGTCTGTAACGCCTTGCTAACTTCACTGATTAAATGCGCGGGAATAACTGGTTTTTCTATGAAGTCGTAGGCACCAATACGCACAGCTTGTACCGCCATCGCAATATCCCCATGGCCTGTCACTACAATGACGGGGATATCAGCATCAATGTCGGTGATTTTTTGTAATAGCTCCATACCTGTTGTGCCCGGCATTTTAACATCAGTGACTATGACGCCCGCAAAGTCTGTGTGAATAAGTTCCAATGCTTTATCGGCACGGGCATAGCTATGCACTTTAAAGCCTTCCAATTCCAGTGTGAGCTGGGCAGCTTCTCTAACATCTATTTCATCTTCTACTAAAATAATAGTGTTGCAATTATTCATGTCTTGTATCGCTTTAAAGTTATAGAGATAGCCGTTCCCTGTTGGAGCGAATCTTCAGATGCTTCTTTTACACTAATATCCCCCCCGATATCCAATAGTATTTTACGACTAATCGATAAACCAAGGCCTAGCCCTACCCCTATTTCTTTCGTTGTATAGAAAGGATCAAATATTTGTTGGCGCTGTTCAGCACTAATACCACAACCATTATCCGTCACTACAACTTCGATATTTTGAGGGTTTACCTGGGCTTGAATAACAATACTAGGGGACTTTTGATCCGTCATGGCATCTAAGGCGTTGCCAATGACGTTAACCAAAACTTGCTCTAAACGTATTGGATCACCGCTTGCAGGCACCAGTATTTCCAGCCCCATTAGCGAGACATCGCATTGCAAGCGCTCTATACGTCCCTGATAGAGCTCTAGTGAATTACTAATAACCTGCGGCAAGTTAACAGCAATGACATCATCTAAAGGCTTACGAGCAAACACCTTTAAATGATTGATGATATTTGCCATTTTTTCAGCAAGTACCTCAATCTTGTCTAACAAAGGCAAGCTTTCATCTGCCCTAGATAACCCTATCATGCGGCTTGAATTGTGCGCATGATAACGTATAGCGCTTAAGGGTTGATTTAATTCATGGGCAATTCCCGCCGACAACTGACCCAAACTGGCCAGTTTTGCCGACTGAACCAGCTCTTGAGAGGTAGAGCGCAGTGCTAATTCCGTTTTCTTTCGCTCTTGAATCTCAGCGGTTAAATCTTTTGTACGAATTTCTATAGTCTGCTCTAAATTTTGCTGTACAGCATAGCGCTCACTACTGTCCACTAGAGTGAATAGCACTTTTTGCCGGTGGCGTTGTTTGTATTCACGCACCGATAGATCTAAATGAAAAACAGTACCGTCTTGACGCTTTCCCAATGTCTCTATAGTAGGTGCCAGTTTTTCGATATCGACCATCAGATTTTGTGTCACGCTCCCCTCTTGTTGAGCTAACAAACTGTGAATATCAACGCCAATTAAATCTTGGTACTGATAATCAAATAGCAGTCTTGCATTGGGGTTCATAAACTCGATCAATCCATTTCTATCCGTGCTTATCAATCCAACGAGTGTATTGCTGATAATAGATTGAGCATTGGCATCCTCAACCTCAGTGGCAGTGTTACGAAAAATCAACAGCGCTTGCGCCATCTGACTAATCTCATCTTTTCCACTGACATCTACCGGAGTATCTAAGTGCCCTTCTGCGATAGCAGACATACTCGTTTGCAAAATATTAAGCCGTGCCAACAGCGAGCGCCCCACATATAACCAACCGACAATAAATGCGATAGCAAGCCCAATTAAAGCCATACTAATAATCAAGTTACGCCCTTGTGCAACTGCTCTTTGGGTTCTAACGGCCGCTCCTTGAGCGGCATTTTCTGCCAACTTAACTTGCTCTTTGATAATCAGATTCAACTGCGTGAAAAGCGCTTCGTTTTCATCGAGTAACTGCTGGCTACGCTCGATAATCGCCAGCCTTTGCTTGCGTAATTGTGGAATTCCGCGCTCCCCTTTAGCAAAGTCTAATATCTGCTGTATTGACTGTCTGAGTGTCAAAGTACTGGTCGTATCGCGTAAATTATTCAGTCGTTTGCTAATGCGGTCTTCCACCTCCCCTAAATACAATAAAGTGGTGTCTATTTCGTGCTGTCCCGTTTGACTAGAGGCGCGAATAATTAACCCCATCGCCAAATTACTGTCGGCATTTAATTGCATCAGAGATTCGCGCACCCGTAGAACTTGCTGCAATTGGGCTTCAGTTGCAGAACTTTGTTGCTCACTGGCGAATTGCTCAATGCTATCTTGAGTATTAAAGCGGCTGTCTTCTAAAATGGGTAAGATCTCATCGAGAAAAGAAGCGTGTGTCCAGCGTAAAGCTTCACTTAAAATACGACTCTTGCTTTGTAAATCAAAATTTTGGCTGGTTTTCTCATTGAGGCGCTGCAAATTTATCTGGATTTTTGGTAAAAACTCTAGCAACTTAGATTTGGTATTTTTCGCCAGTACATTTGCGACAGCTGCACTGTTCACTATTTGAGACAAAGCATTTATTTGTCTCTCCAGACTCTCCCAAATTGCTTCCTGTTCCCAGCTAGACCTTGCCCCTATCAATTTTGGCGTATTGGCATTGATGGAACCCGCTAACTCACTAAAGTGAGTCGCTGTGCTAAACAGCGGTAAGTGTTCCTCGCCAATAGATTTAACCCTATGATTTATATCCACCATCGCCATCCAAGCCGCCATTGCAGCCATTAACGTAACAACAATAATGGCCGCAATGGCGAGACTCAGCTTTAAACTTATCCGACTTATCCGGTAGGGCTTTATCAATTTTTTGGGCATTTAAGGATGTTCCATAGTCGTTATGGTCACTTCTAATTGCTGTAGCTTGCGCATAATTTTATCTTGTAAGCTGGCATCCCATTGACGCCACTTATGTTGTAATTGCGCTTGTATAGGTGACAGCGCACTGCCCGGAATTGGCTTGCTAAATTGGCTCAATAGTCGAGAATCCCCTAACTGAATTTCTTTAAAGGGAATCGTTTTTAATTCCTTTACCAACGCCTCCAACTGATCGTTTAGTACGCTGCTATTTCGATTCTCCAAGCGTTTTTGCAAGCGGTAAATTTTACGCCATGCCTGTTGTAAAAAAGGCAGCCTGTAAGTGATGGAATACTCAAAGAGAGCATTGACTAAATGATAGCGTCTTACCGCCAGTGTATGATCATAATCTAAAGTATGCTTTTGCTGATGACGATAGCTATTTAGTCGGTGTTTAGGGTGCTGCAATAACAGCTCATTATTGATGGGATAACGACTGATATTGGGTTTTAATAAGACCTGCTGACCCGTATCTGATAGCAAGTATTTTACAAATTTCTCCGCTTGTACTGCCTGCGTAGTCTGTTTAACTATACCAATACTCACCGGCAAAAAAGTCGTGGGAGATGAATAGCGAAAACCAATTGCTGAATTTTCACTTTGAGCGGAAAAAGCAAACGAATCAATCACTAAACCCAAACCAAAGCGCTTGCGAAGGATACCTTGGCTAACTCCAAAACTGCGTGCTGTCACTGTAGCGAGACTGCCTCCGAGCTGCTGTAAATACGCCCACCCTTCACTCCAACCCAATTCCTGCAATATTATTTCAACGATGACATGCGTAGTACCTGAGCGCATGGGTGATGACATCGCAATATGCCCTTGATACTGCTCTTCCAATAAGTTTTCCCAATTAGAAGGTAGCGGCAATTTATGCTGCTTTAAATAGTTAGTATCCCACATATAGCCATAACCCGAGTAACCAAACGGCGTATAGTTCAATCTATCTGTCGGTCGATAAGGTTGTAACAGGTCGGCGCGTGACAACCAATCCATAGCATCAACTGCACTGGCCATGACTAAGTCGGGTACGGGCTGCATTTTAAGTTGTAAATGCGTCAGAGCCGCCGGTGTTTTTTTGTGTAAAAAGCGTACTCTAATATTGGTGTTTTGCCTTTCAAACTCAGCGGCTAATGTACTTGAGACTTCCTCAGAAAAAGAGGTCAGTATAATTAATTGTGCTGAATTTTCGCTCGCTTCTTTAATCTCTGATGGAGACACAGCCCACAAAAGAGGCGCTATAAAAATGATATTTAAAACAGCGATTATTTTTAAAAAATAAAGGTTTATCTTCAGCATATTCAGATCTTTTGATATGTTTAATTAACCTTAGCAAAATTCAACCTGTATTTTTAGCTGTCATTTGTTAAATTTTAAATTAGCTCGAGTTTTAGCCGTAAATGTACAATACTGATAAAACACCAAACCGTCCCACTATTGCAACGATGCATTTATCAGACTCTAGCTCTCATGAAAAATTTAACGCTCAAATGCGCTTTAGTATAATTTCCTTAATATTAGTACAACAGATGATTAGCACATAAAAATAATGGAGGGTGCAGAACATACTAGGAAGGAATTTATGGGAGGTGAAACTAGACCTAAAGAGACTTTTTGACAATCCCCTGAAGATCTATTTTTAACGAACAAAAAATTAAATCAAGACGTAATCTAATAACTGGTCTTCTTTAATTTCTTTATCAGTGACTTCATAAACACTGAGCACTGAGGCATGTGCCTTAATAACCGTATCACTTTGACCTGTTACCAGAGGGTGCCAATCAGGCAAGCTTTTCCCTTCATATATCAGGCGATAACTACAGCTAGGCGGTAACCAGTGAAATTGCGCAACATCTTCTGGGTGTAATTTAACACAATTGGGGACCAGCGCACTGCGATCCTTATATTGCGTGCAGTGGCAATTGGATTTATCTAACAAGTGGCAAACGACAGAGGTGTAGTGCACCTCTAACGTTTCATCATCCTCAACTTTCTGCAAGCAGCATAATGCACAGCCATCACAGAGTGACTCCCACTCATTCGGGGTCATTTCATCGAGCGTTTTACGCTCCCAGTACACTTGTTGAGCCATTAGACTAACCCACCGCTGAGCGTGTTATAAAAGTACTGATTACTTAACACCGGTCGTTGGCCTATCTTTATAAAGATCTAGCATATAGTCATCTTTCGGGGGTGGCATTTGCAAGTAATACCCCTTAGATGCTACATCTTCTAACATTTTTGCAGTGTCCACACGCGCTAGCTCTCTATCAGCTTTCATTGGCATATCCATAACATGCACAGCATTGCCAAAAACCTCCATCAGCGCATCTGGAACTTTTGTCAGCTTCTGGGCTTTTTCAACGTACAAATACATCTCATCTTTACGCGAACTTTTATAAATCGATATAATTTTCATAATTTTTGTCTTTTCTTAAGTTTTTTTAGCGCTATTCAAACTGCGCTAGCTGCTCTAGTATTTGCTCACCCAGTAACTGTTCTCGCCAACCAGCGAGCTCTTCTGGAATTCTATATTCACCAAAGCTTTCCTTGGTACGCACCAAAGCTTCTAAATCTTTTTTACGCAGTACAATTTCAGGGGCAATACTATGCTTTTCAGCCATGTCATTACCCAATTTTTTGATTTTACGAAAGCGTTTATTCCATACAGGATCCAATGGCTTTTTAATTGCCTGCACTTCACCTTCTTTGGCCAGCAGTTGTTTAGCCCCGCTGAGCATTTCCAGGATAAGATCGCCATCTTCACGTACATTTTTAGTACGCATATCTTCAACGCGGCTCAACTGACCTGCGGTTGTCGGCCACTGATTGATAATAGCGATGATACTCTGATTTTTAAGGACCCAGTTTCTTGGCATATTACGCAGTCGGGACTGCTCTTCGCGCCAACAAGACAATTGCTTGAGCGCCACTAACTTATAGTCGGGCACATTCCACATCTGGGAAAAACGTAAGTAATAATTTTCACTCTCGTACTTGTCATCGACACTGACCACTTTCGCCAGTGATTTAATGCTATCTTCTAAAAACCACGCATAGCAATCACAATCTTGCATCTGTTGAATCTGGCGCTGACAAACTTCTATTAAATAGGCGACATCAAGGGCAGCATACATTTCTTGCTTATTGGTTAAAGGTCGCTGTAACCAGTTTGAAGTTGTTTCTGCTTTACCGATTTTGATATCCAACACATGCTCTAGCATGCGCTGCAATCCCATCGTAAACCCCCAACCCAAATACGCAGCGGCAAGCTGAGTATCATATAAAGGCTTGGGAACAACGCCTATTAGCTGTTTAAACAACTCTAGATCTTCACTGCCAGCATGAATAATCTTAAGCACAGTTGATGCCTCAAATACTTCAATCAGCGGGCCGTAATCCGTTATTTTTAGCGGGTCAATTAAATAACACTGTTGATCATCACCCACTTGAATTAAGCCGGCGATGGGATAAAAAGTGTCTACCCTTTGAAACTCGGTATCTATTGCTATCATTGGCAAATTTAACCAGTGCTGGCAATGTGTGTGCAACGCTTCGTTACTACTGATATACACAGGTTTCAACGCACTAGCTTCTAGCGCCTGCCAATCATACTTTGTGTTCTGCATAGTTTACCTAGTTAGCTTCTCATTTTTTGCATCAAATATTGCGACGGCCTGCCAACGCATGTGCCAAAGTACCACCATCAACATACTCTAACTCGCCCCCAACGGGTACCCCGTGGGCTATTCGCGTCACTTTAACAGGTAGGTCTCGCAGTTGTTCGGCGATATAATGCGCCGTCGCCTCACCTTCAACAGTCGGGTTGGTAGCGAGTATTAGCTCTTCTACCACCTGCTCTTGCACACGCAATACCAAGGAACTTACACCAATATCGTCCGGGCCGATGCCATCAAGCGGTGATAAATGACCACCTAAAACATAATAGAAACCGTTAAAGCTGCCCGTTTGCTCCAATGCAAGAACATCCATGGGGGTTTCAACGACACACATTTGTTTCGGGTTGCGGCTTAGATCACTACACAGCGGACATACATCAGTTTCTGACAGTGTCGAGCAAGACTGGCAACGGCCTAACTCATTCACTGATTTCTCCAGCACACGCGAGAGTACGAGTGCAGCGTCTTGTTCGCGCTCTAATAAATGAAAAGCCATACGCTGGGCTGATTTTGGCCCAACA
>Ga0209291_1004158_pt1 | contig 10194 bp, 10 predicted proteins | sample GOMGulsemesocosm_FD_184633 | JGI IMG/M metagenome (GOLD analysis project Ga0209291, IMG submission 184633) | Methane-oxidizing microbial communities from mesocosms in the Gulf of Mexico - GOM9B Gulf of Mexico (SPAdes) (version 2) | ecosystem: Environmental > Aquatic > Marine > Cold seeps... | reverse complement strand
GCAGGTGTAGTTTTAGAGCCAACATCTGGGAAACATAAAGATAAAATTATTGCGGCTTTAAACAACTTACAAGCTGGCGGAAGTACTGCTGGCGGACAAGGTATTGAGTTAGCTTATAAATTGGCTCAAGAAAACTTTAATAAAAAAGGAAATAACCGCGTAATTCTAGCTACTGATGGCGATTTTAACGTTGGTGCATCTAGCGATAGCGCTATGGAAGATTTAATTATAGAAAAACGTAAATCAGGCGTATTCTTATCAGTTTTAGGTTTTGGTTACGGAAATTACAAAGATTCTAAATTAGAAACCTTAGCAGATAAAGGTAACGGAAACCATGCATATATAGATACCATGCAAGAAGCAAAACGTGTGTTTGGTCAGGAATTTGGTGGCACATTATTCACGATTGCAAAAGATGTAAAAATTCAAGTAGAATTTAATCCAAATCAAGTAAAAGCTTACCGATTAATTGGTTACGAAAATAGATTATTAGCAAACGAAGATTTTATAGACGATACAAAAGATGCTGGCGAGTTAGGAGCAGGACATACAGTAACGGCTTTATACGAAATTATTCCGGTTGGTGTTGAGTCTTCATATTTAAAAGATATTCACGAATTAAAATACGGAAAGCCAATGGTTCAGAATTTTAAAGATGAATTGTTTACAGTTAAATTCAGATATAAAAATCCTTCAAAAAATAAAAGTATAGAAATGGTTCACGTTCAAAAGACAAAAATCACTGAAGCTTCTAATGATATGAATTTTGCAAGTGCAGTAGCTTTATTTGGAATGAAGTTAAGACAATCTCAATTCTATAATAACGCATCTGTTGAAGATATAGTAAAGTTAGCAAAAAAGGGTAGAGGACAAGATGAAAATGGCTACAGAGCAGAGTTTATCAGATTAGTAGAATCTTATGAGTGTAATATGTAATCCAATAATTTACAAACTAAAAACGAGCGCTTTTCAGCGCTCGTTTTTTTATATCAATTAGATTTATAAACTTCTAAACCTTAAATTATACCTGTAAAACGCCCATATTAAATTGCTTTTCAATTGGTGCATGGTTTGCAGCTTCAATTCCCATAGAAATCCAGGTTCTTGTATCTAATGGGTCAATAACGCCATCTGTCCAAATACGTGATGCTGCATAATAAGGCGATACTTGATTATCGTAACGTTCTTTTATTTTGTTATATAATTCTTCTTCTTTTTCTGGCGTAATTTCTTCACCTTTCTTTTTAAGTGATGCTTTTTCTATTTGTAATAATACTTTGGCGGCACTTTTACCACTCATAACTGCTAATTCTGCACTTGGCCATGCAACTATCAATCTTGGGTCGTAAGCTTTACCGCACATAGCGTAGTTTCCAGCACCATAACTGTTTCCTAAAATAATAGTGAATTTTGGAACCACAGAATTTGCTAAAGCATTTACCATTTTAGCACCATCTTTAATAATACCAGAATGTTCACTTTTACTACCAACCATAAATCCAGTAACATCTTGTAAAAACACTAAAGGAATTTTCTTCTGGTTACAATTAGCCATAAATCGAGTGGCTTTATCTGCACTATCATTATAGATTACACCACCAAATTGCATTTCAGCACTTTTAGTTTTTGCAGCTTTAGTTTTAACTAATTTACGTTGGTTAGCTACAATCCCTACAGCCCAACCATCAATTCTAGCATATGCAGTAATAATAGTTTGTCCGTAGCCTTCTTTATATTCATCAAATTCAGAATCATCTACTAAGCGCTTAATAATATCACGCATGTCATATTGGTCTGCACGAGATTTAGGTAAAATACCGTAAATGTCTTCTTCTTTTTCTTTTGGTTTAGAAGCTTCAGCTCTATTAAAGCCAGCTTTGTCAAAATCGCCTATTTTATCAAAAATGCGTTGTATTTTTTCCAAACAATCTTTATCGTCTAAAGCTTTGTGGTCTATAACACCAGAAACTTCGCAATGTGTTGTTGCGCCACCTAAAGTTTCGTTATCAATAACTTCACCAATAGCGGCTTTTACTAAGTAGCTACCAGCTAGAAAAATACTACCTGTTTTATCAACAATTAAAGCTTCGTCGCTCATAATTGGTAAATAAGCGCCACCTGCAACACAACTACCCATAACCGCAGCAATTTGGGTAATTCCCATACTACTCATTATTGCATTATTTCTAAAAATACGTCCAAAATGTTCCTTATCCGGGAAGATTTCGTCCTGCATTGGTAAATAAACTCCTGCAGAATCCACTAAGTAAATTATTGGTAAACGGTTTTCAATAGCAATTTCTTGAGCACGTAAATTCTTCTTTCCTGTAATAGGAAACCAAGCTCCAGCTTTTACTGTAGCATCATTTGCTACTATAATACATTGCTTGCCTTTAACATAACCCATTTTTACAACAACGCCACCAGAAGGACAACCGCCATGTTCTTCATACATGCCATCTCCAGCAAATGCACCAATTTCTATACTAGGCTTTTTCTTATCTAATAGGTAATCAATACGTTCACGAGCGGTCATTTTTCCTTGACTATGTAATTTGTCAATGCGTTTTTGTCCGCCACCAAGCTTAACTTGAGCAAATCGTTTCTTTAAATCTGAAACAAGTAATTTGTTATGATCTTCGTTTTTGTTGAAATTGATATCCATTTATGCGCTAATTTTCAACGAAATTACAAAATAAGTAGACTTAAAGAAAACGTTATAGTTAATTATTTTCATAATAAAAAGTTAAAATACAATACATGTAATTAGTTTACATGGAAACTAAATTTATTTTTTATATCTTTGAACCATCAAACAAACAAATACTATGAAGACTACTAAAATAATTTATTACACTACAAAAGCCATATTCACAGCTTTAATGCTATTTTCTGTAACAATGTATTTAACACAAACAGAAATGATAAAAGGCGCATTTACTAGTTTTGGATATCCAGATTATTTAGTTTACCCGTTAGCAACAGCAAAAATATTAGGTTTAATTGTGCTATGGCAAACTAAGTTTAAGACTATTAAGGAATGGGTTTATGCCGGTTTTGTATATAATGTGCTCTTAGCATTTTTTGCACATACCATGATTAGCGATGGCGAACATTTATTTGCATTAGTTGGGATTATCTTAATAGCAGTTAATTACTTTACATATAAAAAAATCAACAAATAATATATATTATGAAAAAAATTATAGCATTTGCAGGAAGCAACAGTAATACATCAATTAATAAACAATTAGCAACGTTTGCGGGTTCTTTAGCTAAAGACGTTTCGGTAGAAGTTCTAGATTTAAACGATTTTGAAGTACCTACTTACAGTGTAAATATAGAGCAAGAATCTGGAGTCCATGAAAACGCAAAAAAGTTATATGGTAAAATAACAGAAGCAGATGGAATTATTTTATCCTTAGCCGAGCATAATGGCGCTTACACTTCAGCATTTAAAAGTATTTTTGATTGGATGAGTAGAGTAGATGTTAAGTTGTTCCAAAAGAAACCAATGTTGTTAATGAGTACAGCTCCTGGACCACGCGGCGGACAATCGGTTTTTGAAATTGCAGAAGCTCGTTTTCCAAGACACGATGCAGATATTGTAGCAAAGTTTAGTTTGCCTTCTTTTGGAGATAATTTCAACGATGATAAAGTTGTTAACCCAGAGTTTTTAAAAGAATTAACAAAAGATGTTGCTACTTTAGTAGAAGCAGTAAATAAATAAAACTATGGGAGATTTATCTAAAGAGTTACAGTCTAAATTTGAAAGCGAGCAACAAAAAGCAATGCTTAACATTATGTACACAGCTAACTTAATTGCAAATCTTCAAAACGAGTTTTTTAAATCCTTTGGATTATCGCCACAACAATATAACATTCTTAGAATTTTAAGAGGTGCAAAAACACCTTTAAAAGTTCAAACTATTAAAAGTAGAATGATAGACAGGTCGCCAAATGTAACCCGTTTAACAGATAAACTAATAGATAAAGGTTTAATAGAACGCTTAAACTGTGAAACAGACAGACGTGTAGTTCATATTCAAATAACAGAAAAAGGATTGCAACTTTTAAAAGATATACCAACAGATAAAAACAGATTAATAACAACAAAATTATCTAACGAAGAAGCAAAGACATTAAATACGCTTTTGGATAAGATAAGACCAGAATAAAATTCAATTATGAAAACAATAATTCATAAATCAGAAGAAAGAGGACAAGCTAATCATGGTTGGTTACAGGCTAATCATTCATTTAGTTTTGCCAATTATTTTAATGCAGAAAAAGTGCAATTTGGAGCATTAAGGGTTTTAAACGATGATGTAATTGCTCCAAGCATGGGATTTGGAACGCATCCACACGATAATATGGAAATTATAACAATTCCTTTAGCTGGAGTGCTTAAACATAAAGACTCTATGCATAACGAATGGCAGCAGGTTTTACCAGGCGAAGTTCAAATTATGAGTGCTGGTTCTGGAATCCAACATTCCGAAATTAATGGATCTCCAAACGAAGAATTAAAGTTATTTCAAATTTGGATTCAAACCAATCAGAAAAACGTAGAACCTAGGTATGGACAGAAAACCTTTAAAGTTGAAGATAGAAAAGGACAACTTCAAACTTTAGTGTCAGGTTTTAATCATAAAGATGAAGGTAGCCTAAAAATACATCAAGAAGCCGTAATCTCAAGAATAGATTTAGAAGAAAACGAAAAATTCACCTATAAACTCAATGATGAAAGAAATGGTGTTTACACTATGATTATTGAAGGTGTAGCTAGCGTTGAAAACAACCTACTATCTAAAAGAGACGCAATTGGTATAACCGATGCTAACGAGTTTAAAATAAGCGCTAAACAAAACTCATCTATACTATTTATAGAAGTTCCAATGTTTTAAGCCTATTAAATATAAAATTAGTGTAAAAAAGCATCCGTAAAAGGATGCTTTTTTTGTTAAAAAAAACGATATTTGTTTTTCTATTTTTAAAAGAGAAGAGAATATGGCAATGAATAAAAATACAGTTTTAGCATGGGCTACAACTATTATGATTTTAGTAGGTTTATTACTTATGGGACTTGGAGCGTTTAGATACGATGATGTTGCAGGTTGGGGATTTGGAGCAGTAGGATTAGGTTTCTTTGCTGTTGCTTGGGTTTTTAACGCACTTAAAGGTCGCGTTTAAATATAAATAATGTCTATTCGAGCCTTTCGACTGCGCTTAAGACAGGCTGCGTCGAGAACTTAATTCGGATTATAAATAACTATAGACTAACGTCTAACAACTAAAGACTAAAACAAAATGGCTGACGATAAAAAAATTATATTTTCAATGACTGGCGTTACAAAAACGTTCAAGTCTGCTAATACACCAGTACTAAAGAATATCTATTTAAGTTTCTATTACGGAGCAAAAATTGGAATTTTAGGTCTTAACGGATCTGGAAAATCAACGTTATTAAAGATTATTGCTGGAATAGATAAAAATTATCAAGGTGATGTGACTTCAGATGCTGAATTTACAACGGGTTACTTAGAGCAAGAACCACAATTAGATCCAGAGAAAACGGTCTTAGAAGTGGTAAAAGAAGGCGCTGCAGAAACAGTTGCAATTCTTGACGAATACAATAAGATCAACGATATGTTTGGTTTGGAAGAAGTGTATTCTGATGCCGACAAAATGGATAAATTAATGGCACGTCAAGCAGTTTTACAAGACGAAATTGACGCTGCTGGAGCTTGGGAATTAGATACCAAGTTAGAAATTGCAATGGATGCATTACGTACACCAGAAGGCGACAAGAAAATTGGCGTACTTTCTGGAGGAGAAAAACGTCGTGTAGCTTTATGTCGTTTATTATTACAAGAACCAGATGTATTATTATTAGATGAGCCAACCAATCACTTGGATGCGGAATCTGTACATTGGTTAGAAATGCACTTAGCACAATACAAAGGAACTGTAATTGCAGTAACGCACGATAGATATTTCTTAGATAATATTGCTGGTTGGATTTTAGAATTAGATAGAGGTGAAGGAATTCCATGGAAAGGAAACTATTCATCTTGGTTAGATCAAAAATCTACAAGAATGGCTCAAGAATCTAAAACAGCTTCTAAACGTCAAAAGACTTTAGAACGTGAATTAGAATGGGTAAAGCAAGGTGCAAAAGGAAGACAAACAAAACAAAAGGCACGTTTAAAGAATTACGATAAGTTAATGAGTCAAGATCAAAAACAACTTGACGAGAAATTAGAAATCTATATTCCAAACGGACCACGTTTAGGAACTAATGTTATTGAAGCTTCTGGCGTAAGCAAAGCGTTTGACGATAAGTTACTTTACGAAGATTTAAACTTTAATTTACCACAAGCAGGAATTGTTGGAGTAGTTGGACCTAATGGTGCAGGTAAAACAACCATTTTCAGAATGATTATGGGCGAGGAAAAGCCGGATAAAGGTGAATTTAAAGTTGGTGAAACAGCAAAAATCTCTTACGTAGATCAAGCGCATAGTAATATAGATCCAGACAAAACCATTTGGCAAAACTTTAGCGATGAGCAAGAGTTAATCCTTATGGGTGGAAAAGAAGTGAATTCTAGAGCTTATTTAAGCAGATTTAACTTCTCTGGAAGCGAGCAAAACAAAAAAGTAAGTATGCTTTCTGGTGGAGAACGTAACCGTTTACACTTAGCAATGACTCTAAAAGAAGAAGGTAACGTGTTACTTTTAGATGAACCAACCAATGATTTAGATGTAAATACTTTACGTGCCTTAGAAGAAGGTTTAGAAAACTTTGCAGGTTGTGCTGTAGTTATTTCTCACGACCGTTGGTTCTTAGATAGAATTTGTACACATATTTTAGCTTTTGAAGGAAACTCTGAAGTGTATTTCTTTGAAGGTGGCTATTCTGAATATGAAGAAAACAAAAAGAAACGTCTTGGTGGAGATTTAATGCCAAAACGTATTAAGTATAAGAAGTTGGTTAGATAATTAGTGGTTAGCTATTAGTCTTTAGAAGTTAGTAAAGCAGACTCTAGAATATAAAAAAGCCTCAAAATTGATCTCCAATTTTGAGGCTTTTTAGTTTTGCTAACAGCTAACAGCTAACAGCTATTTAGAATTATACCAATCCAACTGAACCACTTCAATGTCATCGGAAGCAGCATTCACTAACATTTTAAATTTAGCAACATCGCTAAAACCTTCTTTATTTCTGTAGTGGTAAGGATAAACTTGTTTTGGTTTAAAATCTAAAACAGCATCGGCAGCACTTTCAACTGTCATAGTCCAAGGTAAATTCATACATATAAAAGCGATATCAATATTTTTAAGTTTACGCATTTCAGGGATATCTTCAGTATCACCAGAAATATAAACACGTTGATCACCAAACGTTAATATGTAACCATTTCCTCTACCTTTTTCATGAAAATGTAACGCTTCTTCACGTAAATTATACATAGGAACTGTTTCAATTCCAACATCTTTTAAGGTCTTAGAGTTACCGTTATGTAATACAATCGTTTTACGCTGTAAATGTTTAGGTAACTTTTCTTTAACGGCTAAAGGCGCCACAATAGAAGCTTTATTTAAATCTAAACTATCTAAAGTCGGTAAGTCTAAATGGTCAAAATGTATATCTGTAATAAATACTAAGTCGGCAGGTTTCTGTCCTTTAAAAGCTTCTTTTCCACCAAAAGGATCTACATAAATTACTTTGTCCTCATATTCTAAAACCATAGTGGCATGTTCTAAAGGTGTAATTTTAATTTCAGAAATTGTTTTTTTAACACTTGTAGTTACTTCTGTTTCAGTAGTTGTTTTTTCATCTTTTTTACAGCTAGTAAATGTTAAAGCAGCTGCTAATCCAAATAAGTAATAGGTTTTCATCTTTAGTTTGATTTTAGTGTAAAAATAAATTTATTAATTCATTAAATAAAAAATGTAACAAATAATTCACTTTTGCTACTTATAAAATGAGCAATTTAATTTCTTTCTTCATTTTTTTTAGCGAAATTACGCTTAGGAAACAATTAAAAAACTAAATCTTAAATAAAAACGATACTTATGGCAGACGATTTCGACCTTTTAGAAACAAATTCAAATCAAAAATCAGAGAAAGTAGATGTTAATTGGGGAAAAGCAATTGACACTATGAAATCTAAATTATCTCAAGAAGATGATCCAGATCGTCGTCAGAAAATTCTTAACGCCACTTTAGATGATGTGGTTGGAATGGCAGAAAAGGATAGAACATCGCTTTTAGATGCAATTAAAGATTTAACAGATTATCAAGATGAGGTTGGAATTTTATTTGAACGTTTCTCTTCACTTAATGCTAACGAACAAAAAGTTATAGACGATGCTCAAAAAGCATTAGAACGTGCAAAAGTAGAATTAGAAGATGCTCAAAATAAGCCAGATACTTGGTGGAATAATCTTTGGGGAAGAAAAAGCAAAATTGCTAAAGCTGAACAAGCTTTAAAAGATGCTGAAAAAGTTAGAGCTGGAGCAGATAATAAAGCAAAGGCAATGTTTCAAGAACGTATTGAAGGCGCAGATGTTCAGACATTATTAAGCGAATTATCTTTTAAATCTCAAGCAGCGGTAACACGTTTAAAAAATAGAGAAGTAGAAATTAAAGAAGTAGAAGATAAGTTACAGGTTGCAATTTTTGAAGCTTCTAAAAATCATTCAAAAGCTTTAGAGAAAAAGAAAGAAGTAGAAGCAAAGCTAGAAGAGCAATACGCATCATTAAAACAAGCACGCCAAGCTTTAGAAGATATTGTAGATAAGCAAAGTACAGAATATGCAGAAGCTATTGCTAAAGTAACTACAATAGAACAAAAAGTAGAAGAGTTAGAAGGACTTAAAAATGCCTATACAACACTTGCAGCATCTAAAGACAGTTTTGTACACAAGCATAATTTAACTATAAAAGTATTAACCTCTTTACGTAGTAATTTACAAACGCATCGTGCAAAATTAAAGTCGGATACAGAAGAACGTTTAAAGTATTACGATGGTTATGTGGTTGCATTAAAAGCAAGAACAGATCAAGAATTTGCAGCAATTTTAGAACATTTAGGTGTTAAAACCGACGAGCATATTGGAGAAACTTTAGCATCTATGCATAGTGCAAGTGCAAGAGCAAGACAAGAAATGATGAATAATATTCCAGTACACGAAAAAGTAATGCAAGGTGTTTATGGAAGTTATGCCGAAGCTTTACAAGAAATTCGTGAGAAAGATGTAGATATTCAAAAGAATTTTGCAGATCGCTACGGAATAGATATGAAAGAGATTTTCGAAGACTATTATAAAGCAGACGGAAATGAACCAACAGGAGATTCTGGAGAGCCAGGTGCACCAAAACCAACTGGAGATTCTGGAGACGATTTATTGAGTTAAAATATTCATTTGTTCGTTCTAGCGCAGTCGAGAACTCTATAGAATAGAAATAATTATGGCGTTACTAACTTTTGCTTCTAATTGCAAAAGTTAGTCAGGCTTTCCGCTATATCTTTTTTAGGTTTTCACCATAAAAAAGGATGCCGCATCAATCCTTAACGCAATTACTCAAAACCATTTTTTTTTTAGGTTTTAAATCTGAGGTATCTAAATAATATATTTAATGGAAGATTTTTTAAGAAGAATAAAACTTATACAAGACAGCTCTTTAAAGTTGAGTATTACAAATTCTAAATTCATTTCGTCTTTAAAAGAAAACGTAGAAGAATCAGATATTACTAATATGTTTTCGGGAGTTTTTGAAGTCTTTTCTTCTAACGAAAAAGAATATAAAGGATTGATAGATAATCGTGGCTTTCATATTAGAAAAAAGAGAAAACTATTTAGAAAAAACAGGACTTCAATAAATGCAAAAGGAACAATAAGAACTAATGGAGATCATCTAATTGTTAATACTTCTATAAGAGCTTTTAGTGTTAATAGAATAATTATTTTTGCTATGTTTTTTGTTTGTTATAATGTATTTATTATTTATCAAGTTTGGGGAATAGATACGTTTAATAATTTAATGGGAAATCTTCCTGTGTTTTTTATAATGGCATTATTTTTAATTCCAATTATTGCTTGGTTTTCATTAAAGTCTGAAGTTTCAAAAATGAAAAAAGATTTAGAGAAGCATTTTCAATCAATTCCTAATTAAGTTAATAAAAA
>Ga0209291_1004157_pt1 | contig 10196 bp, 10 predicted proteins | sample GOMGulsemesocosm_FD_184633 | JGI IMG/M metagenome (GOLD analysis project Ga0209291, IMG submission 184633) | Methane-oxidizing microbial communities from mesocosms in the Gulf of Mexico - GOM9B Gulf of Mexico (SPAdes) (version 2) | ecosystem: Environmental > Aquatic > Marine > Cold seeps... | reverse complement strand
AACACGTGGTGATCAAAGAACGTCTTACTAAAGGTAAATTTAGTGGTAGTTCTACAAGCTTTAAAGCAGAAGCAGCGATCCAACTTGTAAATAGCGTAGAAGTGAGCATGATTTCACAAACGTACTATAAGCAACTACAACAAGATCACCCGATCTTTGTAGAATTTTCTGAAACAGGCCTGAAAAAATTCCAACAGAATGCATTCACACTTGGTTGTCTATTCTTAAACGAACAAGCGGCAAATAGCGCGCTTTAAGTATAAGATTATTCGCAGGCTATAACCTAGCCTGCTTTATCCCGCCATCGCTACACCGTAAATAATGCTGGTTGTAACTGTTTTATTTTATCTACTATATCTGCTGGTACGGGCATTTTTTTATGCTCACGATAATCCACAAAAACAATGACCCCTTCACCTTCTGCAACAACACGTTGTAACGTATTACTCCACACCGCATACTTCATGATAAATTTATGTTCAGCAAATTCTGAAACTGTAGCGCCAATTTGAATAGTATCAGGGGATTTTAGTGGCGCTTTAAAGCGGCAGTTCGTCGCGGCTAAAATTGGACCAATACCATGCGCCTGCATGTATTCCATTGCCTTAATTTGATCAAAATAACCAATCCGCGCTTGTTCAAAATAACGGAAATACACGGTATTATTAACGTGCCCAAAGGCATCCATGTCACCCCAGCGTACAATGTCATCGACAATAATGGGATACTGCTGTTTAAATTTATCCATAAAATTCATTCCATTAATCATAACTAAAACAAAGGACCAAAACGCGCAACAATCGGATTATGATCGGAGGCTGTTGTTTCATAAGATGAGGCACTCAATTGTTGTAACCCTCTAAAATAAATATCATCGAGAGAATGACCAAATACAGTTTCACGCACATCATTTTTATAAACCAATTGTTGTAACTCAACACTTGCCGTCACCTCAAGCAACCTACTCAAACGCTTGTTCGTCCAAGTATTGAAATCCCCAGCCATGATCACAGGACCCTGATGCTGACGAATAACAGAAATCACGCTTTCTAGTTGCTGATTAAATTCATCAACACCCAATGTAAAGTTGATCATATGCATATTAGCAACAAGCAGAGGTTCATCACTGCCCGCCCAAGAATAATAGCTAATCAGTGACGATTTAGGAAAGCGAATCAAAGGTTCGGCTAGTGTTTGTTTACACGCTGATATCGGCTCGATTTTACTTGCCGTTAATACACCCATCGACTGCTTATAAATACTAAAAGCTTCAACTTGTGTCCAACTTAACCCATATTGCTGCATTAATTGATGCAATAAAAAACTTAATTTAGCTTCTTGTAAAACGATCAAATCATTTTTTTCAATTAAGCTTGTTAGCTCTGAACGCCAGTTATCACCCTGTTGTTTATAAATATTCCAATCAACAATACTAAATTCAGTAGGCAATGAAGCCTGCTCAATATCGGAGTTGCTATTCGTTAAAAAGGTAGGACATGTGCTTGTAGAGTCATTAACGAAACCGAATTGCTCGCTCTTAATTGATGTTGAGCCAGTTGCTTCCCATGAAGAGTTTAATTTTGGCGTGTCAGCAATATCAAAACAGCCCGATAAAGAGAAGACAAAAGTAAAAATAATGGCCGTGCGAGAAAAAGTATAATTCATGTTTATACCACATAATCAAAATATATCTTATTATACTGAATAAAATAGAATTAATTCAAAACTAATATCATTATTGTTTCAAAATAGTGCTATATCGCAAAAAAGCGCCAAAACAAAGCACTAAATAATACAAATAGAGATTAATTTCAAAAACTTAAATCTAATCACATTTAAATTCACTTATGATCAGCTAACTCACCGTTAGTAATCTACTCATCACTAACGGCGGTCATACTATCAATTGACGTACTTACGCTAGCATCCCCATCATCGACAAGACTTGGAAGATAACCACGCAAACGGCAAATATCATCACCACAACCATACGTGTATAACCACCAGTAACCAAAAAATCAGTGGTTGGTAAATGCTTACGCGCCTGAAAAGCAAGAGCAACAGGTGTAAACAAAGCAAATATAGCCGCAGCGAACCCCGCATAACCAATGGCGTAAATAAAACCATTTGGAAATAGCACACCGCCTATCATTGGCGGTACAAATGTGACTAAAGCCGTTTTACTACGACCAGACAAGGTATCATCGAGTTTCAATAAATCAGTAAGAAAATCAAATAAACCTAATGCCACGCCCAAAAATGATGTTGCTACAGCAAAATTGGCAAATAACTGTAACGTAATTGCTAACGTAACACCCGATCCCTTAGACTCTAACGCAGAAACGAGTGCACCCATATTGCCACCTTCAGCAATAACAGAAGCAAATCCATCACGACCAATCACAGTAAAACTCGCAAGCAGCCAGATGATATATATAGTCAGTGCTAACAAACTTCCGTAACGGATGGAATTAACGACTTTCCCGCTGTCTTTTTTATAATATTTAACCAGACTTGGAATATTAGAATGAAAACCAAAACACACCATTAATGACGGTATTGCAGCCCAACTATAAGGTAAGCGTTCTGTCATCTCGGCAAGTGGCTGTAATAAAGAAAAGTTTGCACCACTAAGCAAGCTGAAAATAGCGATACTAAAAGTGATCACCATCCCACCTAACATTGCAGAAGTAAAACGATCAACTGCTTTGGTACTAAAGCTCACAATCAACCCAAGCAGGACTGCAAAAGCAAAACTAGCGACAGATTGATCAAGTTCAATACCTAAACCCGATTGTAAGCTGTGCCCCAACATCGAGCCTCCACCCGAAATATAGGCATATACTAAGATATAGCTCACAAACATCACTGACAAACCATTCAATATACGTAATGATGTCGGCAACAAGGCCTTTGTCATTGAATCAAAATTAACACCATGTTTAAATTTTTGGTTCGCTTCAAGTAAGTAAAGTGCTGAACTATACATGCAGTACCAAGATACACACAAAAATAATACAGCCCAGCCAAACCACATACTTGATGTTAATACGGGTAGCGAAAACATACCGGCACCAATACTGGTACCCGTAATAATGAATACGCCACCCAGCGAGGATGGTTTTTCGTCTTGACTGACGGTCATTACTTCAGACATATACCTACTTCCTAATTAATAATGTTTGTAATAATTCTTTTTCAATACTACTCATTGATTTCAAATTATTTGAACCTCGAGTAATAGTGGCAATACTAATATTGTGTATTTTCGCTATTTCGCGCTGTGACCGCTCACCTAGCAAAAGTTCTTTATAAACTAAAGCACGGGCATTGACAGCATTTAACTCTTCCGGTGAAAACAACAATGGCAGGACGAGTGAAATATCGCCCTTATTTGATATATCTAAAAGTAATTCATTGATCATACTATAAAATCATCGCACCCGAACTGTAATGGCGTAATAGTACAGCATTACACGCTAGACTATCAAGTTTAATTACGCTAGGCACATGAATAATTTAGTTATCAATACAAGAAATTAAAATTCTGATTATTTCATCTTTTTTAGCTAAACATAAAATAGAGCAAAAATGGTCTCAGTTTGACTTCGTATCACCGTTGGCTAATTCATCTAGATACAAAAACAAGTAAACCCTTTGCAGAGTCTTCTTTACGAATATGCTACTATATGGCTAATTCGAGTTCCAATACGTGATGACATACAGTATTACGTTGGCATACAAAATTCGAAAAACGCATTACAGTGATACAGCTAAGAACGGTAGAAATAACCTATCTTAACTACAAGTTAATCAATCATAAGAGCCATTTATAATGATCAACCAAATGCCCATCCTTCGTTCTACTATCCATCCAGATGTAACCACGCCTAAAAATACTGACCAACGGATCGCAACGCGTGGCATTATTACTCAAGGTGAAGAGATCTTACTGATCTTCACTGCCCGCTACCATGATTACAGTTTACCGGGTGGTGGATTGCATGACGATGAAGACATCATCACCGGTTTAATTCGAGAAGTGCAAGAAGAAACAGGTGCCGAAAATATTCACAACGTTGTACCTTACGGTAGTTACGAAGAACTTCGCCCTTGGTATAAAGACGGCTTTGATAGTATCCAAATGCTATCCTATTGCTTTACTTGTAATGCCAATAAAGAATTAGGCACGCCACGCTTAGAAGAAAATGAAATCAAAAATGGCGTTAGCGCACTATGGATCAATATCCACGACGCAATTGCGCATAACCTTGACGTTATAGCGAGTCACCCTAGAGCTGGCCTGTCAATTGAGCGAGAGACCTACCTACTACAAAAAATAGCCAAAGATATCGTTACAAAATAGTGCATTACCCTCCATAAAGTCATTATGGAATTATGGAATTATGATTAGTTGTGCAGCGCCCTTTATTGTATTCTTAACTTAAGGATAGAGTTCAATAAAGGTATCACCTATGCAACCGGAATTTAAATCACAAATTGATATGCTACTGTACGGCCTCGATATTATGACAGGGCTATTCATTTTACTCCTCTTTGGAGGAATAATTAGTGTTATCTACATGTATATAGTAGATAAAAGACAAACCAAGCAAGCTATTCGCCATAACTATCCTGTCATCGGACGATTTAGATATCTATTTGAAAAACAAGGGGAGTTCTTCCGCCAATATTTCTTTGCACAAGATCGTGAAGAAATGCCTTTCAACCGAGCTGAACGATCTTGGGTTTACCGCGCGGCAAAAAACGTTGACCGCACCCTCGCATTTGGCTCAACACGTAACCTAGATCAAGTCGGTACCATCATGTTCATGAATTGTGCCTTTCCAACCTTAACCAAAGATGCGATAGCTCCCCAAACTATTACCTTGGGTCCCGATTGCCCACATCCGTACGTAACAAATTCTGTCTTTAATATTTCAGCCATGAGTTATGGAGCCATTTCAAAACCTGCTGTATTAGCATTGTCTTATGGTGCAAAAGAAGCGGGTTGCTGGTTAAATACGGGGGAAGGCGGCCTATCAGTTCATCATCTTGCCGGCGGTGCCGATCTCGTTTATCAAATAGGCACAGCAAAATATGGCGTGCGAGATGAACATGGTCATTTAAGTGATGAAAAACTGAAATCAATTGCCGAAATAGAACAAGTTAAAATGTTTGAAATAAAACTAAGCCAAGGGGCTAAACCAGGCAAGGGAGGCATATTACCCGGTAAAAAGGTCACAGTTGAAATAGCCAAAATCCGAGGTATTCCCGTCGGTGAAGACTCCATCAGTCCAAATGCTCATCCAGAAATAAAAAATGTTGGTGATATACTTGATATGGTCGCCCGTATTCGTCGAGTAACGGGGAAACCTGTCGGATTTAAATTTGTATTGGGTCATACCCAATGGATAACGGATATATTAACAGAAATAATAAAACGCGGTCCCGAATCTGCACCCGATTTTATGACGTTAGACAGTGCCGATGGGGGCACAGGGGCTGCACCACAACCATTAATGGATTATGTGGGTCTGCCTCTAAAAGAAAGCTTACCTTTACTTGTTAATATGTTGGAAAAGTACAATTTACAAGGGAAAATTAAAGTCATCGCATCAGGAAAACTCATTACCCCATCAAAAGTCGCTTGGGCATTAGCCGTCGGCGCCGATTTTATTGTATCTGCACGTGGAAACATGTTCGCGCTAGGTTGCATTCAAGCATTGCAATGTAATAAGGATACTTGCCCAACGGGTATCACTACTCACAACCCAAAACTGCAAGAAGGATTAGACGTTCAAGATAAAGCACAGCGGGTTGCAAACTATAACAAATACATTCATTACGGTATTGGTCTAATCGCCCATTCATGTGGTGTTAATGAACCAAGGAAATTACGTCGAGATCATGTGCGTATTGTCACTGAAAATGGGTTATCTATCGCACTTGACAAACTCTACCCTATGGAATAAACGACTCGAATACATGAGCCTAGGTTTTAATTTTCAATGCTTTTTCACTAATCTAGAATCTAGGCTAAAATATCTCAAGCTCTTGATTAATATTTCTAATAGTTCCGCGTATAACAGTATTCCTAACAACCGATTTTAACGATCGTCAGGAAAGGGAATCAAAATGAAACTATTAGTCAAACAAGATGTGGGGGATATTCATAAAGACCACTTGAAGATTTTAGATAATGTTATTACCTTTTTACAACATAACATCGATGGTCTTGAATTCCTTCCTTTCAATCTAGATGCAGAACAAGGTGATTACCAGCAAGCTTTTCAGCGACAAACAGGGATCATTTTCACACCAGCAAATTATCGTCATTACCGGTTACGTTTATTATCGGTTGTTGATGCGTTGCTTTATATCCACACATCATCTAATGATAGTGATGCTTATGAACTTTCTTATAATTTAAGCTCCATCCACCCTAAGCCCGTCTTTTTTGCAGTCTGGCGAGGAGCGCCAATCAAAAGCCCACTTTTAAAAGAGTTAGATCAAGATTATCCAGTCACTTACTGCCAGTTTAGTCATCCAAGAGAGTTGCTCGAAGGGTTTAAGCGGTTCCTTCAAGAACATGGTGAAAACGTCATAATGATAAAGGCAGAGAAAGAGTTGGTATAAATTTCTAGAGTAGTTTGCGCATAATTAACTTACGATAACATTTGCAATGGTGACTAAAGTGAAGATAACGACTTATACAGATTTTGGCATACGCACACTCATGTATTTATCCACCCTTCCAAAAGGACAGCGCTCAAGCTCTGCGGAAGTAGCTAATGTGTATGACGCATCACGAAACCATATTGCTAAAGTCATAGCACATCTGTCAGCTCTCGACTATATAGAATCATCGAGAGGTAAAAATGGCGGTATATGGTTAGCAAAACCCGCATCAGAAATTAATATTGGACAGCTCGTCAGAGCACTCGAAAATAATTTGAAAGGCATAGATGCCAACGCAAGTGATAGTGACATTGTGCCAATTTATCAATTAAAAAAAGTACTAGAAACCGGTATTGATGCCTTCCTACAAACATTAGATCAATATTATCTGACTGATTTACTCAATGATACATTTCAGTTCGAATCGCTATCTTATACAAAACAAGCATGATAGTTGTTACACCGCTGTATATAATCTTGTGTAACTTACAATCTACCCGACAAAGGATATATAGGCACATTTAGCTGACGATATTTGAAGGTAAAACAGCCATAACACATACCCCAAAATTGATAGTTCATTCTTGACAACAATATTCATCTGTTGCAATGTAAGCGGCAGAAATTATACATCTAGCGCGTTAAGCCTAGAATATTTAACACTATTATTAAATAAAGGAACACTTGAAATGGCTTTCGACGTAAAAATTCAACTAAATAAAAAATTTACAGTGCCTGCAGATATAGATACCGTTTATAAGCTTTTAGCTGACGTTCCGGCTTCAACTAGCCATTTTCCAGATCTAGAGCATTTGATCGAAGAAGCTGCAAATACTTACCGTTGGGAAATGAAAAAAATTGGTCTAGGACCGATTCAACTTCAAACAATTTATGCATGCGAATATACCTGTGATGCAGCGAGTAAATCAATTGTTTGGGAACCTCGTGAAACAGCTAATAATAGTGCAAAAGTATCTGGTAAATGGATCATAACTGAGACTAGTACTGGTTGTGATATTAACTTATTAACAGATGCCGTAATTACAATTCCATTACCAAGTCTGGCTGGTATCGGTTTAAAACCAGTTGTTAAAGTTGAATTTGAAACATTAACAAATACTTACATCAAAAATTTAGCTAAAACATTATCGAAGGTAGCTGCGACAGCTTAATTCGATTCTCGATATAACAAGCTAAAAAATCACAATGAATCTGAACTGGGACGCCAATTCAGGTTCATTGCGTTTCCTCCCCCTCTAGATTATGCCCCCACTTGCTTTAGAATAAAAAACAAACAATCAACAGTTCATTAACTCAAATACAGTAAAAAAACGCAATATACAGCACACGCTTAAAATATAAGCATTTAACACCAAAATTAAAGAAATACACGAAGCTTTAAACCTCAAAACACAAACAATCAAGCGTTAACTAAATAAATAACAGCCATTTTAGAGTTATCATCTGATTAAAGTCCTTATCCCGGTGTTTTTAATATGTTATTAGTATGTACATAACTATATACATAACCCAGGATGGGAAAATGACAACAAGCACAACAATTGACAATCGCTGGTCTAGCGAATTTAAATACGTACTTGCAGCAGCTGGCGCGGCTGTAGGTTTAGGTAACCTTTGGAAGTTCCCCTACATCATGGGCGAAAATGGTGGTGGTGCATTCGTTCTTGTCTACCTATTTTGTATTCTACTAATCGGTATTCCTGTCATGATGGCAGAAGTAATGATTGGTAAACGCTCTCGTACATCACCAGCGAATGCTTCAGCTACGATTGCAAAAGAGTCTGGCGGTTCAAACATTTGGTCTCTACTGGGTGCATCAGGTGTTATTGCAGGTTCATTAATTTTAAGTTTTTATATCGTCATTGCAGGTTGGGCTGCAGCTTACATCTTCTTTGGTATCAGTGGTGACTTCCTTGCAACCGCAGGTTCTGAAATTTCTCATAAAGATGAAATTGGTGCGCTATTCACCGGGTTAATTACAGATACAACACAGTTGATCATATGGGCTTCAATTACCATCGTCGCTGCAATGTTAGTATTAATTCGTGGTGTTAATGCCGGTCTCGAAAAAGCCGTTACTTACCTAATGCCATCATTGCTTGTCTTATTGATGATTATCATGGTTTACGCCGCTGCAACAGGTAACTTTGGTGAAGCAGCACAATTCATGTTTTCGCCAGATTTCTCAAAATTATCTATTGATGGTGTATTAACAGCGCTAGGACACGCATTTTTCACCCTAAGTTTATCATCAGGCATCATGATGATTTACGGTACATATATGCCAGAAGGTACGTCAATCGCGAAAACATCTATCTGGATCGCGATCATGGATACAGCGGTTGCGCTTATCGCAGGTATGGCTATCTTCCCTATCGTGTTTGCTAATGGTATGGAGCCTTCTGCGGGTCCTGGTCTACTATTCGTGTCATTACCTATCGCGTTTGGTCAAATGCCATTAGGTAGTTTGTTTGGTACGCTATTCTTCATCATGGTGACATTTGCTGCATTCACATCCGTGATAGCACTTCTTGAATCACCAGTAGCCTACTTGAACGAACGCCTTGGCTTAAACCGTACTAAAGCAACAATCACAGCGGGCTGTACTATTTGGGGTCTATCACTACTAACAGTATTCTCACTCAGTGGTGCACCTTGGGCTCAAGATGTTGTGATGGGCCTGAACTTCTTTGATGCATTAGATAAGCTAACAGCAAACATCATGCTACCACTTGCCGGTCTATTCACTGCGGTATTAGTCGGTTGGGTTGTAAATGAAAAAATCACTCGTGAAGAGTTTGGTTTATCAGAAGTGGCTTATAAAGCGGTTATGTTCTGTCTACGTTACTTATCACCAGTAGCAATTGCAATCGTGTTCTTGCAAGCTATAGGTTTAATTAGCCTTTAATAAATAATAAATACTAAAAAGGCTTCAATTATTGAAGCCTTTTTTATTTCTATGCTTTGATCCTTAATGACTAAAGATGCACTAAGCGCTAGCCAAAGATTGCTCTAATTAACAGCATTACTTCTGTTGCACTTTTACCTTTTTCAACTTCAATAATCATAGAATCTCGTTTACCTTGCAAGTAAGCAGGTAATCCTGGTTCTGCAAGTAAACGATCTACCGCTTCTGTTGCGCTTTCTTTAGTACGCTTTTGACGAACAGCACCCGCTGTACGAGTACGGCCACCCGCTGTACTACGAACAACCATTGGCTTGTTTTTCAATTTTAAATAATTTGATTTAGCAGCGAAATCTTTATCCACAAAAAAGAACAGATCAAATAACACGACACGGTTATTCCATAGCTCAAGTTCCGTTGCATCTTCTGGCTGTGCCGATTTAAACCATGGTTGGCGATGAATCGCTTCAATGATATCAACCCAGTAACGTGTAAAGTCTGTTGCATTTAGTTTAACAAGACCAAAACCTTGGCAAAGTGCATCTACTTTTGATGCTGTTAATACCATGAATACATCAGGTCGGCGCAT
>Ga0209291_1004155_pt1 | contig 10197 bp, 6 predicted proteins | sample GOMGulsemesocosm_FD_184633 | JGI IMG/M metagenome (GOLD analysis project Ga0209291, IMG submission 184633) | Methane-oxidizing microbial communities from mesocosms in the Gulf of Mexico - GOM9B Gulf of Mexico (SPAdes) (version 2) | ecosystem: Environmental > Aquatic > Marine > Cold seeps | place... | reverse complement strand
TTTTTATCTCAAGTTATGATTAATAGCATAGTGTATGAGTTTAGCTAAAGAATCTAATTGCAGTATATTTACTCAGAGATAGGTTAATAATCACTTTTCAGCTTAGCACTATAGTGCAATCTATAAGGGCTTACCCAAGTGTTTATATCTGCTACAATCCTTGGTGAAATGATCAGTGCGGTATATCAGCGCAATAAAAGGGGAATATGGAGAAGGAAAGCATACGTATTGGCAGGCAGATTCGAGATCTACGCAAGGCCAAAGGAGTGACTTTAATTACACTGGCGAAAAAAATTGGTCGCTCAGTGGGCTATGTTTCTCAAGTGGAACGTGGTGTTTCTTCGTTACCTATTCCCACCTTACAGGCTATTTGTGAAGTTTTTGGGGTACAGATCAGTTGGTTTTTTCATGCTGATACTCAAGCACCCGCTGATGAGGTTAATCATATAGTACGTGCTAACGCTAGGCGCAGCCTTAACTTCACAGACACGGGAATTCGTGAAGAGTTACTCACACCGCGTTTAAGTGGTCAATTAAAAATGGTGTTAACTACTTTTTCTCCAGGTGCTGGTAATAATGAACCGCGTCAACGCAAAGGTGAAGAGGCTGGTGTGGTGCAGTCGGGAAAAATTGAGTTAGGCATCGGTGATAAAAGCTTTGTACTTAGCACAGGGGACAGTTTCTCGTTAACAGAAGAGGACTTTCATTGGGTACGAAACCCTTCTGCCACAGAAGATGCTGTAGTTGTCTGGACACTTAATGGTGGCATTTATTGAGCCGTTAATTATGCAAAAAGGCGTTAACTTTGCTTAGGGAAGCAGCGAGAAAATCCCAGACGCCCCGAAGGGTGCTTACGTTTTAAAAGAAAGCTAAGCGGTCAACAGAGAACAGAGATGAAATCTTGTTTCATCTGTTTCTCCTTCGTCAGAACGCTCATAAAGGACTAGCCATTCGCGTCCATTCTTCCGCGGACTTAACCACTTAGACTTACCTGACTAAAAAAGCACAGGGAAGATCAGGGAGCTTATTCCCTCGTTCCCTTAACCCAATTGCTGCTGCTTTAGCAGGGTGTATGATTTTATAAATATTTCTTTCTCAATCTATAATTCAGAAAAACTCACGTGACTTATCTCTCCTTAACCGTATGAAAAACAGACAGTTTATTTGTTTTTTATAGCTGTGCCTTGATCGATATTCTTTATCGTATGAATTTTTTGTAAATATTTATTTAAAAATGAAAAAAATGATGCTAGTTTCATTTATTATTGTTTTTCTATCTTCTAGAGATTTACACATCTAGCTAATGCTTAGTGCAGGGTAGTAAAACTATAGTGAGACCTTTGCTAAACGCTTAAATGAACAGCATTGACAGCAATCGTTTTGCGTCAGGGCCGTAAAGTTTTGGAGAATAAAAATGACCAAGCAGCTATCTAAGAATTTACCTAAATCAGCGCAAGTCGTCATCGTTGGCGGTGGCGTTATCGGCTGCTCAGTGGCCTATCACTTAACTAAACTTGGCTTTACTGACGTGGTGCTTTTGGAACGTCGTCAACTAACCTGCGGTACAACGTGGCACGCGGCCGGGTTAGTGCCGACATTACGCGCTAACTACAACATGTCCATGTTGGCTAAATACAGTGCAGATCTGTACGAAAATTTGGCTGCTGAGACCGGTCAGGCTACTGGATTTGTACGTAACGGCTCACTGACAATAGCGACCAATAAAGAGCGTATGGCCGAACTTAAACGCGGTGCATCTATGGCTAAAGTTGCAGGTTTCCCCTGTGATGTGGTTACCCCAGATCAAGCCAAAGCGATGTGGCCATTAATGAATATCGATGATGTTATCGGTGCTATCCACCTACCGATGGATGGCATGGCCAGCCCAGTTGATGTGACGCAGGCGCTGGCGAAAGGAGCGCGCATGGGTGGCGCTCAAATCATTGAAGGCGTCAAAGTATTGGATATGAAAATTCGCGACGGTAAAGCGGCGGGTGTTATTACTGAACAGGGCGATATAGACGCTGAGTATGTGGTGAATTGTTCGGGGATGTGGGCACGGGAATTTGGCAAAAAAGCCGGTGTTAACGTACCACTGCACGCGGCAGAGCATTTTTATGTGGTCACCGAAAATATGCCAGATCTGCAGCGTGGATTACCGACCATGCGTGATATGGATGGCTTTTGTTACTACAAAGAAGATGCCGGAAAGTTGCTGGTGGGTATGTTTGAACCAGGTGCTAAGCCCTGGGGTATGGAGGGTATACCGGAGGATTTTTTCTTTGATCAATTACCGGATGATTTTGACCACTTAGAGCCCTACTTAGAGGCGGCGATGCACCGCTTGCCGATACTTGAGCGCACTGGTTTGCAATTATTCTTTAATGGTCCTGAGTCATTTACCCCAGATGATCGCTATCACTTAGGTGAAGCGCCAGAGTTGAAAAACTATTTTGTTGCGGCGGGTTTTAACTCAGTGGGGATTCAGTCAGCCGGTGGCGCGGGTAAAATGCTGGCGAAGTGGATTAAAAAAGGCCACGCACCTCAAGATCTTTGGGATGTTGATATTCGCCGTAATCGACCTTTTCAGGGAACACAAAAGTATCTACAAGAGCGTACTACTGAAACTTTGGGGCTGCTCTATGAAACGCACTTTCCTTTTAAGCAGTTTAAAACGGCGCGTGGAGTGCGCCGTTCAGTGCTGCATGATCAGTTAAAAGCGCAAGGTGCGGTATTTGGCAGTGAAAGCGGCTGGGAGCGGGCCAACTGGTTTGCCAATGAAGGGCAGAGCGCAGAGTATGATTACTCGTTTTATCGCCAGAACTGGTTTGAGAATAATAAAGTTGAGCATGAAGCGGTGCGTAATAGTGTCGGTGTTATCGATCAAAGCTCTTTTTGCAAGTATCAAGTTGAAGGCCCTGATGCAGAGCACTTCTTGAACCGCATTTGCAGCAATAACGTGTCAGTGCCGGTCGGTAAAATGGTCTACACCCAATGGTTGAATGATCGCGGTGGCATAGAGGCAGATGTGACTGTGACACGCACCGCACAAGATTGTTATCTGGTTGTTTCAGGCGTCGCCTGTCAAACTCGTGATTTACATTGGCTTAAAAGTAATAAACCAGAAGGGGCAATGCTAGTTATTACCGATGTCACATCCGCATACGCGGTGATTACGGTAATGGGGCCAAAATCACGCGATACTTTAAGCAAAATAACCAGTGCGGATATGTCAAATGAGGCTTTCCCATTTGCCCAATCAAAAGAAATAGAATTGGGTTATGCGATAGTGCGCGCCTCACGTATCACCTACGTGGGAGAGCTTGGTTGGGAGCTTTATATCCCTACAGAATACGCGCCAAGTGTCTATGATCTTATCTTTGAAACCGGAGAAGAGTTTGCCATTCGCCCCTATGGCTACCACACCATGAACTCCTTGCGGATGGAGAAGTGCTATCGCCACTGGGGGCATGATATTACCGATGAAGATACCGCATTAGAAGCGGGGCTTAGCTTTGCTTCTGATTTTGAAAAAGAAGGCGGCTTTATTGGTAAAGAGGCGCTGTTAGCACAAAAGGCACAGGGGGTGTTGCAAAAACGTTTTGTCGCTTTCTTATTTGAAAACCCAGAACCACTTTGTTACCACGAAGAACCAATCTATGCAGATGGCAAAATTGTCGGTCGTACCACTGCGGGTATGTTTGGTCACACTGTGGGCGCAACGGTTGCGATGGGGTATGTAGAATTTGCAGCTGGAGTGACTAAGCAGTGGTTGGAGAATACCCAGTTTGAGATAGAAGTGGAGTGTGAACGTTACAAAGTCACGCCTTCACTGCGCTCATTCTATGATCCGGCTATGAAAAAGATTAAGTGCTAGTTTGAGTGCTATAGGTAAGACAGCGTTTAATCACGAAACATCTTGTAAGCCAAGGGCGTTTTTGGACTTAATTGCATGTTCATTAGTTGCGGCTATTGCATGAGCTAATAAATTGATAGCCCTTTTATAGAGAGGGCTATTGCATCACTCGCTTCTTTATTCGATAAACTTATCAGCAATATCAAGTTCAATATTATCTTGTTTGTGCTTTATTGTTTTGGTCACAATATAGGTGAAATAGCGCTCAATGCCTAAATCAGCGGTTAGCCAAGAATCAATAAGACTCTGATATTGATCGATACTTTCACACATTATTTTAAGTATGTAGTCCACTCCGCCACCGGTTGCGTAGCACTCTACCACTTCATCGCAGTTTTGTACTGTTGCTTCAAATTTAGCAAAAGTTTGTGCGATATGTTGTTTTAAGGTGACCTCTAACAAAACAGGCGAGCGCTTTATTAAAATATCGGCATTAATACGCGCTCCATAACCCATGATAATACCGCTTTTTTCGAGGCGTTTAACCCGCTCCCAACATGGGCTGATCGACAGGTTTATTTCCTGAGCCAGACTAGATTTTGTTATCCGTCCTTCTCTACTGAGGATCTGCAGGATTTTTATGTCATATCGATCTAAGCGCAAGCCGTACTCCTATTCTTTTAAAGTTTATTTATCAGTTATTTATACTGATACACCACGTACCTAATAGCAAGTAGAAGACGACGATCTAATGCAGACTATCGATAGTAGTTCTTGAAAAATAACAATGATAGAGAGGAAAGTAAAAAGTAAAAACACCAACTTCCCGACGTTTTTAAAGAAAAACGAGTACTCATTTCCTTTGCTTACAAAAATTATCCCCGCTGCTTTATCGGTAGAGTATGCACATTGATTAATACCTAAGGACTCAGCGACTTTAAACATTAGTTGAGTCCCTTTTAATGGCGGGAATAGATTATGAATATGTTGAATCAGCAAGAAGCTAATAGCAAAGCTGTTGAAGGAATAACGCCCCATTTGAATGATCCTAGTCTCATACGCGAAGCAGCATATATAGAAGGGACCTGGGTAGAGGGCGATGACAGCATTGCGGTGATCAACCCTGCAACTCAAGAGGTGATTGGTCAATGCACTCGCCTTGCACCAGAACAAGTATCTACAGCGATAGATGCCGCGGCTAATGCTTTTCCTGCTTGGCGCTTGTTAATGGCAGATGATCGCGCTGCCATTTTAATGCGCTGGCACGAGTTGATGTTGGAGCATAAACAAGATCTGGCAACGATAATGGTGCTTGAGCAAGGAAAAACTTTAGAGGAAGCAAGCGGTGAAATCGAATATGGAGCATCATTTATTCGCTGGTTTGCCGAAGAAGCGCGGCGCAGTTATGGCGAAACTATCCCAAGCCATATTGCCAATGCGCAATTGGCGACAAGACGTGAAGCGATTGGCGTTGCTGCTCTCATCACGCCTTGGAACTTCCCCTGTGCAATGATCACCCGAAAGGCAGCGGCGGCCTTGGCGATAGGCTGCACTGTGCTGATAAAGCCCGCAGATGAAACCCCTTTTTCAGCACTCGCACTGGCTGAACTAGCCGAGCGAGCAGGTTTTCCCGCAGGTGTTATCAACGTCATCACTGGCGATGGTGCAACACTTAGCGAGGTGATTTGCCGTTCAGATAAAGTGCAAGCCTTGTCTTTTACCGGTTCAACAGCTGTTGGCCGAATTTTACTAAAACAAGCGGCTGATACCGTTAAAAAGTGTTCGATGGAACTTGGCGGTAATGCGCCATTTATCTTGTTACCTGATATGGATATCGAAGAGGCGGCAAGTGCGGCTATCGATGCTAAATTTCAAACATCGGGTCAAGACTGTTTGGCGGCCAACCGAATTTTTGTCCCTAGAGAGAAATACCCAGAATTTCTTGAGGTTTTTGCACGCAAAGTCGCACAGTTAAAAGTAGGTAATGGCTTTGATGAAGGCGTCGATCTAGGACCCCTTATTTTTGAAGCAGCGGTGACTAAAGCACAAGCCATTGTTGACGATGCCATTAAAAAGGGTGCGCGTCTGCTGGTGGGTGATCAAACCCAAGCACCGGGATCTAACTTCTTTATGCCAACACTATTAGCGGATGTTACCCCAGATATGAAAGTGTATCGCGAAGAGAACTTTTGCCCTGTTGCAGGTGTGCTGCCCTACGATGATCTGGATGAACTGATTTCAATGGCAAACGACACTCAATACGGCCTTGCCGCTTATGTCTATGGCCATGATATACGCAGTATATACAAACTGATCGATGCCCTTGAGTTTGGCATGGTGAGTGTGAACTCGGTAAAAATGACCGGTCATCCTATCCCTTTTGGCGGTGTTAAACAGTCGGGGTTAGGGCGCGAAGGCAGTGCGTATGGTTTGGATGAATACAGCGAAATTAAATATTACTGTTTAGGCTCTCTAAAAGTCTCTGCATAAAGATTAAGAATTAGAACAAACATTGGAGTAATTAACATGACAATAGATACTAAAAAGATCCTCGAAATAGATCGTAAAAATGTATTTCATTCATCAACGCACCTAAAGCAATATGCAGCAGGGGAATTACCGGGGCGCATTATTACTGGCGCTCAAGGCATTCGTATAAAAGATTCAGAAGGCATTGAGCTTATCGATGGGTTTGCTGGGCTCTATTGCGTCAATATTGGCTATGGCAGAACAGAAATGGCCGAGGCCATTTACGAACAGGCCAAAAAGTTAGCCTATTACCATACCTATGTTGGTCATACTAACGAAGCCTTGGTTGAGCTATCTGAGCGCATCATTAAGATGTCACCAGAAGGTATGAGTAAAGTGTATTACGGCATGTCAGGTAGTGATGCGAATGAAACCCAGTTAAAGCTGGTGTGGTATTACAACAATGCTCGCGGTTTACCTGAGAAAAAGAAAGTGATCTCGCGTGATCGTGGTTATCACGGATCAAGTATTGCCTCAGGTTCAATGACGGGGTTGCCATTATTTCACAACCACTTTGATCTACCACTGGAGCGAATCAAACATACCATAGCACCTTGTTATTATCGTCGTGAAGATGAAAGCATGAGCGAGTTAGAATTTTCTAAATACTGCGCCGCTAAGCTTGAAGAAATGATTCTTGCTGAAGGCCCAGAAACAGTCGCGGCAATGATAGGCGAGCCTGTACTGGGAACGGGTGGGATTGTTCCGCCACCAGAGGGTTACTGGGCTGAGATACGTAAAGTGCTCGATAAATACGACGTGCTGTTGATTGCCGATGAGGTTGTATGTGGTTTTGGGCGCATTGGCGCTGATTTTGGCTCAATCCACTATGATATGAAGCCCGATCTAATAACGGTCGCTAAAGGTCTGACCTCTGCTTACCAACCGCTATCAGGTGTGATTGTCGGGGAAAAAGTATGGAGTGTACTGGAAAACGGTACGGATCAATGGGGAGCCATTGGTCATGGATACACCTATTCAGGACATCCTATTGGTGCAGCTTCAGCACTGTGTAATTTAGATATCATTGAGCGCGAAGGGTTAGTTGCCAATGCTCGAGATACGGGTGCGTATTTGCAGCAGCGAATGCAGCAAACGTTTGCAGATCATCCTTTAATTGGCGAAACAAGGGGCGTAGGTTTACTCCATGCATTGGAGTTTTCTAGCGATAAAATGAAGCGCGAGCATTTTGATCCAAATCTTAAAGTGGGGCCGCAAATAGCAGCGGCTTGTTTAGAAGAAGGTTTGATCGCACGCGCCATGCCTCAAGGGGATATATTAGGTTTTGCGCCACCGCTTATCGTCAATAATAATGACATAGATAGCATTGTTGGGCGCGCTGAAAACGCCGTTAATAAGGTGATGGATAAACTGATTACCAGTGGTCAGTGGAGCCCTAAATAAGTCAATTCAGTGAGATTAAAAGGTTGTTCAGTGGTTACACTGAGCAGCCTTACATCTTAAAAAATGCAGCCGGTGACCTTTGACTAACTTGCTCTTTGGCTGCAGCAAGCTTCTTTCTCAAGTTGTCACTATATTTGCATTCAAGGTTTAAAGTGAGCGAGTTACGACTTCCTTAGGGAGGGTATAGCATCTGGTTTGAATGTTTTAGCTTTTATTGCAAGTCGAGCTAGCGCTTTTCCTTTGCAAAATTTTCTCGTATAGATCAAAAATTTCTGTCTTATTTAATGGGTATTTTGTCTGCCTATAAAACGTAATTAACTCATCGGCTGCAAGCAACTCTAAATTGTCCATCTTAGGTGAGGTTTGTTTAGTATTATTCATAACCGAGAGGTTAATAGGAGTGATAATAATTCTCTATTAGATAAATTCTTATTTATAGCCGTGATCAATTTTCTGCTGTGTTTTGGATATTTTAAGAGAGATGGCGGTTTTGTAAGTACTGCACGGCTTTGCTGATGTCTGCTTTCTAAGCTGTTTTTCGATGAGTCTGGGCAGTATGTTATTTAGAAACTTACAATACACTCAAGTCGCGTTAGTTGAATAAAGCATGTAACTCTTCTACAGCTTTGGTTATTTCTTTTTCATTTAATGCACCAAACCCAAAGCGAATGTTTTGGGGCTCATCTTTATTATATATATAGGAGTTTACAAAAAAGCCGCCTGGTTGAGACAAACGTTCAACAGTTTGTTTGGTGATCAAACTAGAGATATCGAGCCATAGTGCTAGCCCACCAATCGGTAAAGTAAATTTAATCTTATCGCCAAAAAATCGAGTAATTTCACTGGCGGTATGATCTCTGCGTATTTTATAAAGTTTACGCACCCGGCGAATGTGTTTCTTCACTTCTCCTGATTCCATAAGATCAGCGAGTGCTAATTCTGAAACAGCGTTTCCCTGTCTGTCTATTAGAACAATTTCATGCACTATTCTATCGACAAGTTCTTTATTGGCAATCAAATAACCAAGCCTCAAGCTTGGTGCGAATACTTTTGACATTGAACCAATGTGTACAACATTTTCTGAATTTGGTAGGCTTGAAAGAGGAGGAATTGGTCTCATGTCGTAGTGAAAGTCATGGTCGTAATCATCTTCAATGACGACAAAATTATGTGTTTTTGAAAGACTCAAAAGTGTTAAACGTCTGTCCATAGGCATACAGACAGTGGTTGGATATTGATGATGAGGCGTAACGAAAATACCAGAGACCTTATTGTTTTCTAAAATTTTACGCAGACAGTCAGTCTTTAAACCTTGCTCATCTATCTCACAAAATACGATTTTAAACCCATTTGACTCGAAAGCTGCTACAGCTGGCGAGTAACATAGCTGTTCAAAAACGATGACTCCTTTCTCTGGATTGAGCACTCTGGAGGCGAGAAATATTCCCATTTGGCTGCCACGGACAATACAGACATTATCCGTACCTACGTTCATAAACCTATCCTTGATTAGCATGTCTTTGATTGATTCTCGAAGTTCTATAACACCGCGAGGATCACCATAACCGAGAGAAGCTTGATGACTCGATCTGACTATTGCTCTTCGATACGCTTTAGAAAGTGTCCCGTAAGGAATTAGCCGTGGGTCAGGGACGCCATCGTTCGCTTCTATACTTCCATCTTGATAGATCAATGTTGATTCATAGACACTGCTCAGTAATGCTGAAGATGACTTTGTATCTTGCGCAATATTAGCACTGACTAAGCTTAAGTTCTCATTTGATAACGCTTGCTCAGGTAGCTGATCAGAGACATATGTTCCACTTCTAGGGCGAGATTCTAACCATCCTTGGGATTCAAGTTCTTCATAGGCAAGCTGTACTGTTTTCCTATTGACCGCTAATTGGCTGGCGAGTGATCTGGAGCCAGGGAGTATGTCTCCCGGTTTTAATCTGCCCACTTGAATTTCATTAATAAGCTGGTTACAAAGCTTTGCATGAATAGAGCTACCTTTGCTGTTATCTAACAGGAAATTTGTGGCCCAAGGTCTTAACATCAATCTATCTCGCTGCTAACTGGACCATGTATTAAAAAAATAGTGGGTGTTTTTCATGGTCCTATGTGGAGATATATTGCAGTTCTTAACCGACAAAATCAACCCACAGAGGACGAGAACTATGAAAACAGCTTCAATGACAAAAGATGCGCTGATGGAGCGGGCGCAAGAGAGTATGTCCAGCTTGATTCAAGAGGGTGTATATACAGACCAGCAGAAGTTGGCGCTAACCTGTCGCATTCTTTTTAATAAAGGCCATGACGCAGGTTTGGCTGGCCAGATTAGCTGTAGAACAGATAAAAAAGATACCTTTATCACCCAGCAATTTGGCTTAGGTTTTGACGAAATTAGC
>Ga0209291_1004151_pt1 | contig 10212 bp, 8 predicted proteins | sample GOMGulsemesocosm_FD_184633 | JGI IMG/M metagenome (GOLD analysis project Ga0209291, IMG submission 184633) | Methane-oxidizing microbial communities from mesocosms in the Gulf of Mexico - GOM9B Gulf of Mexico (SPAdes) (version 2) | ecosystem: Environmental > Aquatic > Marine > Cold seeps | place... | reverse complement strand
GATTAAGACTAATAAAATAGCTGCAACATTATATTTGTCGAGTGAAATCAAGAATAAAACAATCACTATTTCAAGACCAAGTAACACTTTATGAAGTACAGAGCCTGCTCTATCTTCAGCAAAAATAATCCAAGCAAAACAAACATAAAAAATAATAAAAGCACTGAGTTTGAGAAAGAACTCTCCCCCAATGGTCAAGTTTACTAAAGATAAATAACAAATAACGGACCAAGTTATAAACCCCGAAAAGTGTAACAGCCAATCTTTACGTAAATGGTCGGGAACAAGTGAGCTCAACATAACTTTATACTCATATAAAATGGTAAAACACCCTGAATGTTAGAGTGTTTATTAAGGTGTGCTTTACAATATCTAGTTTAAAATAAATCAATTTCAATTGCTGTATTATCTTTAACGACAAATTTGGCTTCTTTGTATTCTGGCGCGCCAAACATACCGACATTATTGCTAAATCCATAACCTTCTTTTGGGATACCCATCATATTAAAATCCATTTTATTATTATCATTTTCATCTTGATAGATTTTGATCGCATACTCTCCATCGGGTACGTTTTCAAATACTGCTATTTCTTTGCCATTGAGTGCTTTAACTTTTGAATTGAAACTTGCTTTACCACTTTTATAATCTTTTTGAGACGCGTATAAACCAATCATAAGGTGGCCTTTTCCTTTTTCGACATCACTAATGTTAACGGTTAAGTCGGCCGCAACGGCATGCTGGCTTAAAAGTAAGATCATTGAAAGTGAACTGACTGCTGCAAGGGCTAAACTTGCTACTGAAGAAGAGATTAAATTTTTGATGTTCATGGTAATTCCTTTATATATAATTTTTGGTTGTGAAAATAAGATGGCTTGTCGATTCATGGTTAGTGTAATGTTGAATGGTTTCTTTAACAGGTGCCATAAGTCATCATTTTTTATCTAGTGATGCATGACTTTTGGCACCTCTGTTTTTAAGTGAGCTTTTGAAAGTTTTTTTGACTGGATCTGTGCACTAAATAACGTTGAAATATAGCCAGTAAAATAATAGGTACAACAACTGAAAGTGTGATGTTTCCTTTAAAAACAGACGAAATGGCCAAGGAAACGAATACACCAACAAATAAATAAGCTGACTTCTTATTGATACTATAGAGTTCTGCTGCGTTCTTAATCCGCGCTTTATCAATGCCAACAAAGCCGTGATTGGTAGTTAACATAGTAATAATGCCAACCAGTAACATCATGATGAAGATGGCAGACTCTTGTAGCGAGTTATAAAGCTCTAAATACCACCATTGTTGAAAAAATGCTGCCAGTCCTCCAAGAATTAGGTATAAGTTTGCGGACAAAATTAATCGACTAAGCACTACTTTTTGCTTAACAATTAACACCAGCTGAATTATCCCCATTAATGCTGCGACTTGAAAGGCCATTAACCAGCCTTGGTTTGATGTTTGCTGTTGCCAAAAGCCAATAGTAGAGAATATTGAAAGCGGTAAGAACTGAAATAAAGGGGCTATTCTTTTTAACATGTCATGGCCTTGTTTTGCTTGCTAGTTATTTATTTATATTTATCTAGATAATAGCGCTAACAAAGCCAAAACAAAGGTGCCAAAAGTCATGCTTACAATAATAAGCCCGACTTAATCTCGTAATGCTTCGGTAACGGGTAAGCGCATCGCTTGTAAAGCAGGCAATAAACCTCCAAGTAAACCAATAAATAACGCTAACGACATTGCTTTAATTACCAGTAATAATGAAATATCAAAATTAAACATCATTTGGCTCAAATTACTGGCATTTTGTGTCGCGGCTGTCCAACCGTCAAAAATCAGATACAAAGGCAATATGCCGAATCCCCCTCCAACAAACGCAATTAACATTGCTTCACAAAGTATCGACGTAGCAATGGCAAAAGGACTAAACCCTATTGCTTTATGAGTGGCAATTTCTTTTGAACGACTTGCGATTGCGGCATACATAGTATTAAGCGCTGCAACCATCGCACCTAACGCCATCACAATAGCAATAGGAAAACCTAACCAACGAATTAAGCGGGTTAAGTTGCTTGCTTGGTCAGCAAAAAATTGTTTTTCGGTGACCACGCGAATATTAAGTCGTGGATCATCCTGCCATTTCTTTGCTAGTGCAGGTAAATTATTGATATCTTTCAGCGCTAAACGAATTGACTGAATAGTATTACCTCTGCGGTAATCGCTTTGTACCATGCCAATATCAGCCCAAAGCTCTGACTCAAAGACACTATTTCCATCAGAAAAGATGCCGCTAATTTGCCACTGCGCTCCGCCTAGTGTTATTGTCTTTCCGACGGTTAATTCTGGCATTCTGCGCGCTATCGCTTGACCAATGATTAACTGTCTTACTCCTGTAACAAACATTTTTCCACTAACTAAACGGAAATTTGGTCTAAATTGCTGAGTTGATTTACTAATGCCACGTAAAGCTAAACTTATCGAAAGTTCCGGGATTTCGGTGCCAGCAACTTCGTTTGTATACTTCATTTCGGCATTTACAAACATTTCGGCTGAAACTATTGCGTCCCCTTGCTGATTTTTTATCACTTTCGCGTTATTCGCTAAAATATTGACTTCGACCGGAAACATGACACTTTGCAGTTCCGACGTTGCGCCAGCACGCATTACTAACACCGTATTATCTAAGCCGGTGAGTTGTAATGTTTTAATCATACCTTCGCTCATTGCTAATACACTCAAAATAACAGCAGCAACGCAACCAATACTCAACATACTTACTAATGAAGCCGTGAAGCGCTGAGGGAAGCTTTTAAAGTTAATAACCGTTAACGCTTGCGCTTGTTTCAAGTCAATCAACAATGAATGATTAGATGTTGGTGAAGTTTTCATGATTTTCCTCCTAAAGTTTCACTGATCACAATGCGTTTAATCGCAAAGGCAGGAAAAGCACTACAAAAAACAGCCGCAATATTAACTAAGACAAATACGGTTACATAATGACTCTGTGTAAGAGAGATGCCAGGTAAGAAATCGTTAAAACGCTGGCCAATAAAGTTAATTAACATGCCAGCAGTCAAACTGCCAATCCCTGCACCTAAACCCAGTAGTAATAAAGATTCAAAATAAATACTTTGAATTAAGCTTATTGACGAAAATCCTAATGCTTTCATCATGGCACTTTCATTATTACGCTCTCTAATAGTTTGGATCATGGTATTGCAAACGATCAGTAATAAGGTAAAGAACACCGCGATAACCACAAGGTTAATGACCATGGCCATATCAACAAATTGCTGTGCTTGTTCTTTAATAAAGACCTGCTCTGTGGTTGTTCGTGTTGGGCTGTTTGTATGGGCGAATAGTTGGTCGATTGATCGAATAACGCTATCAACATTTGCCTGTGCCTTTATTTCGGTAGATAACCAGCTCACAGAATTTTTTGCATATGCTCGGCCTTGGTCAAAATAAGCATGTTGAAAAAAGACTTTATTATTGTCTGCTGACTTTTTTTTGCTTTTATAAATCGCTGCAACAGTAAATGACCAATTAAATGAGCCACTTTTATTCATCCAGATTGAAGAACTCAGTGGTACTTGGTCGCCAATTTTCCAGCCATATTTATCAGCAAGTGCTTGCCCGATAACGATACCAGTGCGTGTTTTTTTCCATTGTGCTAATTGTTGTTTAGGAATCAGGTATTCCGGAAACAACTCAAAGTAATTTTCATGCCCAACAGCGGTGACGGCCAACTGATTTTTTTCATTTTGAAAGTAACCACCAAACCAAGAGGCATAACTGACCAGTTTTACGCCAGCGAGTGCAGCAACTTTTTGTTGAGTATTGATCGCTAAGGATTGTGTTAATGATATTTTATGACTGGTGATCAATCGGTACCGATTACTATCACTGACGTTTGCCGTTAATGCGTGATTAACGCCTGATAACGTTGAGAATAAAAAAAATGCCACCATCACTGAAATACAGGTTAGCCAAAAGCGCATTTTTTTACGAAAACTATTTCGCCATACCAAGGTGAAAAATTCCATTAGCTTGCACCCGCAACACACTTGTTTTGTTCAACCATATACGACTCCAAATTAATGACTCTGGTCGCATATTCTGCGGCTTTATTATCATGGGTGACCATAACAATAGTCTTGCCAAAATCACGGTTAAGCTGAGCTAATAATTCAAGTATTTCATTGGCTGTTTTGCGGTCTAAATTTCCAGTTGGTTCATCACATAATAAAATATTAGGGTCACTAACGATGGCTCTGGCAATAGCAACTCTTTGCTCTTGCCCACCAGAGAGCTCTTTAGGGTAATGCTTACTACGATCGCTCATACCCACTAATTTCAATGCATAGCTCGCATGTTCTTGACGTTCTTTTTTATTTAAGGGCGTCAATACTAGGGGTAATTCAACATTTCCTTGTGCACTTAATACCGGCAATAAATGATGTGACTGAAAGACAAAACCTATGTTCTCAGCGCGCCATTTAGTTAATTGTGCCTCTTTTAAGTTATCTATACGCTGAGTGCCAATAGCGACTTCACCTGAAGTTGGTTGGTCAAGACCGCCCATCAAATGCAGTAAGGTACTTTTTCCTAAACCAGATGGCCCCATTAGTGCGACGAACTCACCAGAGTTAATCGTTAAGTTAAAATGGTCGTGTACTACCACTGTGTTATCACCTTTCTGGTAGCTTTTATTGATGTCTTTTAAAGTAATGTCATTATTGTTTTTCATGATAATTTCCTAGAATTTATAATGCTTAGCACGATCAAAGTGCTGTAATTGAAATTAAAGTGCGGCTATTTCAGTTTTGCTCTGCGAGACACCAACAGTATTCATGAAACTCACTTTTACGCCCATATCAGGAAGAATACGAGGGTCTGCTATCAATAATTTCACCCGTACTTTTATACTGGCTTTTTGACGGTCGGCTGTTGGAATTACCGCGACAACTTCACTGTTAATTTTCCATTTTGGATAGGCATCTAATTTAGCAATCACTTTTTGTCCGGCATGCACTCGATTGATATAACTTTCTCCAACCTCGACTTCAATTTCTAATGAGGTCATATCGACAATCGTACCAACCCCTGTGCGAATAAAGCCTCCGCCAGAGGAGCCAGCAGAAATGAGTTCGCCCACCTGGGCATTTTTACTGATCACCACACCATCGAACGGTGCCCGAATTTTATGTTGGTTCAATTGGTATTGCGCCAACTCAACTCTTTGCTCTGCTATATGTACGAGTGCTTGTTTGTTACGAATTTGAATCGTTAATTGTGCATTTCTAAATTCACTGTCTTCTAGCAATTGCTGGCTAATAAGCTGTTGGTTGGCCAGTGATTTATTGCGGGTATACCGCTGAGTTTGTTGTTTGAAAAGTAAGGTTAATTCGTCATAACTGGCTTGCTTTGACGATAACTCTGCTAAGGCAAGTTGATAAGCTATAGTCGCTTTTTTGTCGTCAAGTTCAGCTAGAATGTCTGACTGCTTAACTTCTTGTCCTTCTTCGATATTTAAACGATTGAGTTTTCCCGTGATCTGAGAAGATACGGTAGCAATTCGCCTTGCCACAATATGGCCACTCGCATCAAGGGCAGTTTGTCCTGTAGATGTTTTTGAAGATAAGTTTTTCGCAGGCAAGTGATTAGGTGCAACAACTAACTTATTAAGCTCATTTAACGTGGAGGCATCTGTTTCAATAAGCTCACTGGTTCGAGTAGGGCCTACTGATGGAAAAAAGTGCTGACCGATAAAGAACATGCTTGAGCCAAGCAAGGTGATGATAATGAGTCCTGAAAGATTAACCGTCACCCCAGTTTTTTTAACTTGCGTGCTTCTATCGATGGCAAGCTTAGATAGTTCGAGAGGGGTGTGATTAATAATTGTCATTTTATTCTCCTACAAAGTTTGTAAAAGAATAAAAAAATTAGGGATTAGTAAATAGTGCCAAAAGTCATAGCTGAAAGATAAGTTATTAATGATATCAGGTAAAATGAGCTGTTCATGTAAATATGGGTGTTAATCATTTAGGAGAAAGCAACTCGTTAGCTAGTAAGTCACCTTAATGAGTCGTGAATCTAGCCCAAGACAGTAATAGCGTTCGAAAATCTTCTAAACCACAACTCGCTGACTCTTGTTCATCAAATTCAATATCATCAGCACTCAGTGCTTCCGGTATTTCTTCAAAACCATTTAGGCTTGCATTTGCAGCAATAGAAACATCTTTTTCGATAATTCTAACCGTGTATTCACTACCAACTATTTCTTGTTCTTGTGCAGAATATTGGTCAGCTTTATCGATAACAGTTAATAAAGAGGTTAATTTTTGTGGGTTATTTCCCACTTCTACTTCTAACCAAGGACCAAAAACTTCATGCTCTAAAGAGAATTTTGCTTTGGCATAACGGGTGATGGGATCATTGATGAATTCATATTCCATAAGGCAACTCAGGTATGTCTGTATTACCTCTATTATAGAAGGTTTATCAATAAAAGGTGAACTAACTTATCCATGAAAGTTCACCTACTGTTATAGCTATATCGGCATTTTCTTATCAGCAAATGCTTTTGCTTTCGAAAAACGTCTGCTTGACCGTTCGCCAAGCATCACTAACATCAAATAACAAAAGGGCACGAGGAACAAACTGGTGAAGGTAGAAAAGAGTAAACCGCCAATTATAGCGATAGCCATCGGGTAGGCTTCACTGTCGCTTGAGGCAAAAGCTAATGGCACCATACCTATAATAGTAGTCGCAACTGTCATAAATATAGGCCTTATTCTGCTTACACACGCTTCAACAATGGGGGTTATTAAGTTGTCTGCATCAACCTTCAACTTATTAATTTGATCAATCAAAACAATGCCATTATTCACTACAATACCCATTAGAATCAGCATGCCTATCATACCTGTGTCACCTAATCCGATCCCTAGTATGGCAAAGGTCCAGTAAACACCAATAAAAGCTAGGCCAATAGACGATAAAATGGCAATAGGCATCAGTAACGATTCAAATAAGGCAGCCATAACAATAAAGATAAGTGCTAACGCCAGCAGCATATTTTTCAGCATATCCATAGCGGCTTCCTCGTCCTGCGCGAACTGACGTCCAAGGTGCCAATCATACCCGGCAGGAAGCGCAATATTGTCCATAACTTCTGCCACCTTTTTAGCAGCTTCCCCTCGGTTTATGTCCGCTAAATTAATTGAGATGGCTAACGTTGTTTTTCGTCGAACTCGAGTAATTTGATGCATTATGGGCTGTGTATCAAAAACGACTAATTGCTGCAAAGTAATAATGCGTCCCTTACTTTCATAGATAGGAAGCTGTTTGATACGAGCAAGTGGTACGGCTTGTTCCGCATGGTAAACCAAACGAATACTGACTTCCCCTAACTTTGCGTCTCGAAACGAACGTAAGTTAGTACCACGTAACGCCGTAGATATACGGCTAGCAACATCTTGTGTATTTAGCCCTAGACGCGATACTTTTTCGCGGTCAATACGTAAAATTAACTCCATATTTTTGCTGTCGTTATCAAGTCCCACTTCAGCAAAGCCTTCTACGTTTTTCAGTTGGCTAATAACCATTTCACTCATCTCTAATAAGCGTGTTGTTGAACGGCCATTTAGAGTGATTTTTATTAATTTTTGTTTAGAATCAGACCAGTCAAATGACGGTTTTGAATTAGCCGACTCAGGAAACCCTGCCTTAATTTTCTCTTTAATTTCATGCAGCGGTAATGAATAATCGTCGTTAAGTTTAATACGTGACATAGCAAAATCAGACCATATTCGGCTATTAACGTGTTTAAATTGAAAATCTGTTTTATTGTCATATAAGTATTGCTCCATCTCATCAACTAACTTACTGACATCGGCTAATTTTTGCTTACCTTGAATATGGTAAACAACAATAATTTCTTTTTCTCTTTTACCTTCTTCTTCATTGTTGTTCACCATTTGCTTGGTAAACACGCCACTAATACACAATAAAAGAATGGCAAAAGCTGTAGTCTTAGGATGAGTAAGAATTTTATTCAATCGTGGTCGATACCATTTATCTAGCTTTCCTTGCGTAACCACAGAAGATAAAGCATTTTGGTCGACCCGACTCAGCATTAAGGGTATTGCCGTTTTAGCAATCACTAACGACGCCAATAACGGTAAACAAATGGCGACTGCGATTTGCTCTACCAAAATGGTAATAAAGTTTTTTTCGCCCATCAGCAATGGCATAAAAACTATAGTGGTTGTTAATGTACCGCTGACAATCGCGATACTAACGTTATCAACCCCTTTAAGAATTTTTTCTACCGAGTTTAACGATTTATCTTTTTGTTGGAGGATACTCTCACAAATCACCACTGAATTATCAATCAATAACCCTACCGCAATGAAAAGCCCAGCAAGAGATAACATATTTAAGGTGTACCCCATAAAGTACATGCCCGCTAAAGCAAAACTCAAAGAGATAGGCACTGAAGCTACAACCACAAAAGTAATATGAGTGTTGCGTAAAAAGATAAAAAGTACGATGAAAGACAAAATGATGCCTAAAGCGCCTGCTTTCAATAAGTCTGCTAATGATTCTTGGATATCTTTACCACTGTTATCTTTAATATCAATGGTTATGTCTTTGAAGCTATCGTCTTGGCGAAGTGTTTCAATAAGCCCTTCAACATCGTTTGTCACATCAACAACATTAGCGTCAGACTCTTTAAATATTTCTAAGCCGACTGACTTTTTTCGATCTGTTCTTATTTCACTGTTTCTTGGCGGAGAAACTAATCCTATGGTGGCTACATCTTTCAATGTTACGCCGACTTTTACTTGAAAGTCTCTTATGTCGTTCAAGCTATGGTATTCGCCATCAGGAGTGATTCTATATTTACGATCGCCATTAAGTATTGAGCCCGATTTCACTAAAAAGTTACTTGCTCGCAAGTCTTGTAATAGCGCAGCTTGATCGACCCGGTTCATTGCTAGTTTAATACTATCAAGATGGATTTCAATATGAGGCTGAATAACACCTCGCATTTCAACGTTACCAACACCCTTTAATCGTTTAAGTGGATTTCTTAATTTTCTCTCTAAAAAATCATAAGCTTGAGAAAGGTTTTTATCACCCGATAATACCAAACTCATTACGGGTATATCATCAGTAGAAAACTTTTGAACGAGAACCCTTTCTACATCATCAGGCAATAAATGCCGGACCATATCGACTTTTTCTCGAACTTCAAGAATTTTACTGTCGAGATCACTGCCAAGATCCATCATAATTTGAATAGAAGCGCTGTTTGCACGACTTCTCGAAATCATTTCGGTAATACCACCTAAGGTCGAAACTGCTTCTTCTAAAGGCCTGGTGATTAAACGCTCAACTTCTTCAGGTGTCGCACCGTTATATGGCACACTAATAAATGCTATTGGTACGTTTAGCGATGGCCAACTTTCTTGTGGCAATAACTTACTCGCTACGAGGCCCGTAACAAAAAGTGACAACATCACCATTGCCGTAGTAACCGGCCGCTTTATTGCCAATGCGGTTAACCACACTGTTATCGGTAAATCAGCAAATTTTTGCTTAAAATTGTTATCTTTAGCCGTTGGTACAGTCATTTTATACCTCAGCTATTTTTTCTAAAGTATCAGTGCCAGTTTCCTGACCTTCTACGTCATCACTTTCAACAAGATATTCTTTCCTATCAAACAAGCTATACAGTACGGGAATTAATAGCAGCGTCAGCATGGTCGCAACGAACAAACCACTCATGACAGTAATCGCTAATGGTGCTCTCAATTCAGAACCTTCGCCACTGCTAAAAGCCAATGGGGCTAACCCTAAAATTGTCGTTAACGATGTCATGATAATAGGGCGAAAACGTGAGCGACTTGCATCCATAATTGCTGTCATTTTGTCTACACCTTTATGACGCAATTGGTTAATTCTATCAACGAGCACAATTGCATTATTAACCACTATGCCGGTCAACATTATTACGCCAATGAGTACAATAACGCTAATATTTGTGCCGGTGATATATAAACCTAATACCGAACCTAATACCGCAAGAGGAATAGAAAATAAAATTATAAATGGATTCAGCAAGGATTCAAATTGTGAAGCCATTACCAAATAAACTAAAAATACCGCTAATGCTAATGCCATCATCAATGATGAAAATG
>Ga0209291_1004149_pt1 | contig 10222 bp, 3 predicted proteins | sample GOMGulsemesocosm_FD_184633 | JGI IMG/M metagenome (GOLD analysis project Ga0209291, IMG submission 184633) | Methane-oxidizing microbial communities from mesocosms in the Gulf of Mexico - GOM9B Gulf of Mexico (SPAdes) (version 2) | ecosystem: Environmental > Aquatic > Marine > Cold seeps | place... | reverse complement strand
TCATATTCACGAAATTGGAATTTTTATAGAATTAATTATTTTCTCCCTTGCTCTTGCGAGTCAAATTAACAGATATAAGATGGAAAAAGAACAAGCTCAACAAGAAACCTTATTAGTTGTAACGGAGAAGAAAAATCTTATCGAAACTCAAAGGCAAACATTGAGACAAGAAGTAAAAGATAGGACTAAGGAGTTGACAGTTGCTAATACTAAATTAGCACTTCAAAATGATCAGAAACAGGCAATAATTAAGGAGATTCACCACCGGGTAAAAAATAACTTACAGATTGTGAATAGTTTATTAAGGTTTCAATCTCATGAAGTTGAGGATGAGAAAATACTTCAAATGTTTGAGGAGTCTCAAAACAGAGTAGTATCCATGGCTCTGTTACATGAAAACTTATATAAGTCTGAAAATCTATCATTGATTGATGTTAAAGAACATATTAGTTTACTAGCAAGTGATTTGGTTAAAAATTATTCTGTTGCTAAAGAAATTAAACTAGAATTAAAAATTGACTCTGTCGATATAGGTATAAAAACTATGGTTCCTTTGGGGTTAATAATCAATGAAATAATCACAAATTCTTTAAAGTATGCTTTTGAAGGACGTGATAGAGGTAAGATTGTAATACAGTTAAGTCAGTTGACTCAAAATGAATATGAAATGATAATTGGTGATGATGGTATTGGAATAGAAAATAGTCAGAACGAGAATAAAGAAAATAAAGGAACGCACCTAGGTACAGAATTAATTAAAATATTTGTTGAGCAACTTGAAGGGACAATGACTCACTTACAACAGACAGGTACATTTTATTCATTTAATTTTCATAGTATAGACAAATGATGTTGTAATTCTTTACTTATAATTAGAGGCGCTTAGATAAATTAGTTTAATCCAAAATAATGTTGTATCTTATGTACATGAAAAGGCTTAAAACAACATCTGATTTTAGAGCAATGCTCTTACTTAACGAATTGAAAGAAAAAGAAATTTTTGCAACAATCAATAGTAACACGAATTCTGGACTGAGTGCTGGGTTTGGAACAAGTGGTATGGCGCAAGTGTTTGTTAATGAGGAAGATTTTACTGAAGCGCAAATCATTTTGGCGGCATTTATGGAAAGAATGGAGCCAGAAGAGGAGTAGCGGTGGATTATGAATTCAGTTCAAGAAATTACTAAGCCCATGGTTTTTAGTATATTTGTAATCCTATGAAAAATTACATACTACTATTTGTTTTGTTTACAATTTTATCTTGTAGAAAAGATCCTACCGTACTTGGAGATTTTAATGCTGGAAGTACTAATGATGTAACTGTAGTAACTCATGATTCGCTTGTTCAATCGGAATGGATTTATGGATACCCAAAGACTGATTACGTATATATTGATTTAGATTCTGATGGCGTTAATGATCTTTTGTTTACAAGTTTAGAATATGTATTGAATCATCCTTTTGATTTGGAAAACCTTAGTATCTATAGCTCTAGAGTGAGGATAATAAACGATATTTTTTCTATTGCTGATATTGAAGGCTCAAACCAAATATATGAGCACTATGGTGAACCTACTTATGATTCATTGCCTAATGCTAAGCCTATGAATACTAATTTAACAGTAAATTACTTGGTGCCTTTTTATCCCATTGATGAAAAATTGTCTTGGAGGGTTAATGCAAATGAGTATGTGATAAGAGAACCCAAATTTGAAACGATTTATTATGAAGGTAATGCCGGTCCACCTTCTGGCGATTCATTGATTGGATTTCATACTATTAATGATAAATATTGTCATTCAATGCCATTGGATACACAATATTATATTCCTTTTAAGAAAACGTTTGGTTCTAAATATAAATATGGTTGGATTTTATTAGATCTTACTGATAATAATAAGATTGCAATTTTTAAATCGGCTATTCAAAACGAGTATAACTAATTATTCTTTAGCTTGAATTTGTTCTATTTTCTTAATCCAGCGTACATAGCAGACATAATTTTAGTTAGTTAACATAGATAGACTTGTGATTAGAATGCTAATGAAAGTTTTTATACCTACATTTGTGTAGTTATACCTATGAAAATATGCGAAATAAATTTATTCAGATGTTTAAAGTATTAGTGAATTTATGTTTGCTAATAATGACAAATAATTGTTATAGTCAAAATGGATTTCTTTCAGAAAGCACATTAATTGACAATGGTTCACCTTCCAGTTATAACTCTAGTGTTATAGTATCCCAAAATGATATTGGCTTAAATAGAATTTATCATGTGGGTACTATTTCGGGTGCTACTCCTCAAAGTTTTGGAGCATCAAATGGAACTAATTCTGGACTTAATTCCGTAGAATATCATTATTATTTACTTGTGACAGATACAATAGGTAATACAATTTTTGCTTCAATTTTTACCGTTGGAATTGGAACTGGTTCAGTAGAACTGTTCTCTGATAATGGTAATGTGTATTTATTTGGGAGTACAACAGGGAATGGATTAAACACAACTAATGGGACTTCATTTTCTGGGTCGAGTAGTGGGTTTGTTGTAGCATTTTTAAATGGGACAATAAATTCAAATGGATCTAATTTTGATTTTGCTACATATATTTCTGGTAATGGGGCAGATGAGGTTACTTCAATAGATGGGGAGGGCGGTAGTATTTGGTTAGGACTAAAAACAAGTTCTACGAATTTATATGTAACTAACGTTTCTTTAAATATGGGGGGGGATGATATTTATGTTATTGGCTTGGATAATGGAATGATTAATGGTAATTCTGGATTAAGTGCAACTTCTTTTGCTAGCTATATTGGAGGGACAAATAATGAAGAGCCACAAGATTTACTGTTTGATGCAGGTAATCTGTATATTACGGCAAGATCTAATTCATCAAATGTGCAAGTCACTAATACTTCTTTTTATCCATCTTTAACATCAAGTTGGAGTGGTGTTATAATAAAAATAGGTACTAATACGTTAATGTCGGGCTCGCAGCTAACGGCTACTGCAGGTGATTACATCACATATTTTGGATCAAATGACAATTTCGATTTCAAGGGTGAGTGCTATGTATCTAATGGGAAATTAGTGGGTACAGGTAATTCGACTGGCGTTTTACCCGTTTCGGCAGGTTTAAATGATGGAACGAATGAAGTAGGTTTTTTAATGGGTCTTAACCTTGCAACTATGGCATCAAATCTTAACCCAGCGCCTGTTAATGGAGATTATTTGTCAATTGTTCATGAAATAAATAGCCCAGCAGTTCAGCTAAAAGAATATAATGGAGATTTTTATATTGCTGGTAATACTTTGTCTTTCAATGGAGATCTTATGCCAAGTTTAACTAATAATAATCAAGCTATGGTAGGTCTAAATGTTTACATACAAAAAGTTGACCAAACAACTATCTCTAGTAATTCAGCTATTAATACGAGTTTAAATGATTGGACACAACTTTTTGGATGTGGTGGAAATCCTATAATGGATCAGGTTATAGATGTTGATGATTTCGGTGTGCATTCATGTATACATGCTGGGATGGACGGGAGTTGTTTACCAGTTTCATATTCGGTAGGTTATGGGCTTTTGCAGGCAAGGAGCGTTTATATGAATTTATGTCATGACGGTTATATTAATTATGGAATGTATTTAAGTCAAGAGAAAATGGTTAGAAGTTCTGTGAAAGGATATAATGGAGCGGTTTATATTTCTGGCGATATAGTACAACCTTTTGCTCCAACATTACCTATTCCGACATTGACAACATCATCTTTTAATTGGGGGGTTGATGAACAAGAGCTGATACATATGAAGTTTAAGTTTAATGTTGATATTGCCGTAACGGATACGTTATTTCCTGACTCTCAAACGGTATGTGAATATGCAACACCAGATATGATTCAAGGGGTAGATTTTAATTTACCTTCTGATAGTCTACCTCTTTTGTATTCTAATAATGTTGTTCATAGTCAATTTTTAAATTCTTATGCAACTTTTCACCAATGGCAACAGGCATCAACACCAATAGGACCTTGGACTGATATTCCAATAGGAATATTGTCAGATTATCAACCAGTGGTGGGTACAACAGATATGTATTATCGTAGAAAAACTTATTCTTCTTCTTGTGGTGATTTAGCAGTGCTAAGTACAAGTGATGTTTCAGCTGTTTTGGTTAATGCCAATGTCGCTCCAGTAGCAGATGCAGGTGGTGTTTTTAATATATGTCCGTCAACAAATATTATTATAGGGGGAGCACCAAGTGCGACCGGAGGAGTAGCCCCATATGCATATTCTTGGGACTTGGGGCTTGGTAATTTAGCGAATCCAATATTCAATAACACTACTGATGCCATTGCTACTTTAACTGTTACGGATGCTACAGGTTGCGTGCATAGTGATCAGGCAACGATTAATGTTCATATTGCAAATGCAGGTTCAGATGTTTCTTCTTGTGAGGGGCAAAATACGCAAATAGGAGATTTTGTACCTTATCTTCCTGAAATTGGCTATTCATGGAGCCCATCAACTGATTTAAGTTGTGACACATGTAGTTCTACTTTGGTTAATCCTGTTATAAACACAGATTATACTTTAAGTTTGTCTGTAAGTATAACAGGAGGGGGAGCTTGTCAAACAAATGATGTTGTTACAGTTACAACTGTTCCAGCTCCAATTACACCTAATTTTGCTGGTTCAGATCAAATTTTTTGTTTTGGAGGAACAGCAAATTTAGGAACAACTGAAGAGTTAGGATATAATTATACTTGGTTTCCAACAAATTATATTACGAGTAGTAATGCGTCTACAACGATTTATGACCCAGGAAATCTTTCTTTTTCACCACAACCTGATCCAGGGATTTATACCCTTCAAGCTGATACGCTAGGTTGTAGTTTTGTTGATCAAGTTATAGTGTATACAATTGATGCGGAAGCAGGAATAGATGGCTGTGGTCCCAGAATGGTTGGTACAGCTGATGTTACTCCAAATATTGAAGAGACTTATAGTTGGACTGTTGTTTCAGGACCTGGCGTAATTACGGGCGCAACGAATCTCGCGACTACTTCTGTATCAGCTTCAATTGGTGGAACAACTATTTATGAGCTTGAAGTAACTTTTAATGGGGTAACTTGCATGGACCAGTTAATTGTGCCTGACTGTGGATGCGCACAATTTTTGATAGACGTTAACTCTCCTTCTGGATGTCCAAGTATTCCCCTCTCTGGTGGACCTGTATACTTTACAGCTCTAATAGGAAATCCTAATGGACTTACATTTTCGTGGGTGCCAACTATTGGACTTAGCGGGTATGATACCCAAACAGTCGAGCTCCTTACTTCAGCTGAAACGACATATACAGTTACTGTGACAGATCCCAATTATCCTAATTTTTTTTGCCAACAGACTATAGATGTGAATTTACCAGCATGGTCGATTCCAAATACTATAATGACAGATACCGTAATATGTTTAGGTGATTCTACCGAATTAGTGGAGAATTATGTTGTGGGATATGACTATGAATGGAATATTAATAATTCAGTATTAAACCCATATGTTTCTCCATTGCCGGGGTTGCATGATTATCCAGTTTTAGTGACAGATCAGGCGTCTGGCTGTTTTACTTTGGATACTGCATATGTTTATGTCCATGATAAAGAAGCATTAGCTGGAGATGACTGGTATGTATGTAGTAATGCTCTGGTTCAACTTGGTGCAAATCTTGACAATTCTAATGTAAACTTTTCATGGAATCCGGCACTTTCGCCATGGCAAAATGGTACGGATCAAAACTCTGCTCAACCTCAAGTTTTGTTAACAACTACAACTCAATTTGTATTAACTACTCAGAGTTCCGTTGGTGGTTGTATTGACACAGATACTGTTGATGTTATTGTGGATAACCAGCCTGTTCTTCCTACTTTGATGAATGAAACAATATGTTTGGGAGATGAGGTTAAGATTGGACCAACCTCACAAAACGGAATAATCTATAGTTGGTCACCTGGAAGTGGATTGAGTTGTACTAACTGTGCTCAACCTTTTGCAAGTCCAAATTCAACCGCTGCATATACCCTTACTTTGGATCAGTTAGGTAACTGTTCTAACACAGTCTCAAGTGTATTAACTGTGACCGTAACCGATCCTTCTTTTAGTCTTAATGATGTTACTTTTTGCTCATCTGGAACACCTATTTCTTCTGCAGGTTCTGGTTCGCCTAGTGGATATTCGACATATTTTTGGTCTCCACCAAACTTGGTTTCTGATCCCTTTATTCAGTTGCCTAATTTTATTCCAGAAGCAGATACAAGTGAGGTTTATTTGACGGCAGTTGACTTAAATGGTTGTAGTTATACTGACACATTACTGCTTATTCCTCAGAATAACCCTCCTAGGGCCGGTTCAAATGTAATAATCTGCTTAAATGATGGTTCGATAATGCTTGGTAACCCTGAAAATAGTGGTGCGTTGACTTGGAGTCCTTCAACGGATCTATCAGCTTTAACTGCACCAACAACTACCTTTACGCCAACGTTTACAGGGACATATACCTATAGTTTAACCAGTACAGTTGGAACTTGTATATTAACAGACGAGATTGTAATAGAGGTAAACGACTTTGATTATCCTTCTATAAATTCAACTTTCCTATGTGAAGGGGGGTGTGGGGAAATAGGAATACCTTATTTGGGTTCAAATAATTTTCAATGGTCACCTGCACAATTGGTAAATGATCCAAGTATAGCGAATCCAGTAGCTTGTCCAATTCAATCTACCAATTTCACTGTAGTTATTACAGGTCAAAATGGCTGTCAAGATGTAGAAATTGTATCCGTAATTTTAACTGATTCATTGGCTCCTGTAGTACAAACTTCTCCCGTAGATGTATGTTTTGATCAACCTATATACTATATGAACCCCTTTGTTTCTCCACCTAATTCTGATTATGAGTATAGTTGGACACCAGGAGCGGGGTTGAATAATTCTTCTCTTTTAAATCCTGAATTTTCAAATTTGGGTATTGGAACATATCAATATTATCTTACAGTCTTGAACCAAACAAGTGGCTGTGTGAGTATGGATACTGCGGTTGTTACTATTACGAATTGTATTTCTGTTGATACTTGTACCATTCCTTTTCAAACCAATATAATGAAAGATTCGATTTGTTCAGGTGAATCCTTATATGTTACTTTTACTAGTGATTCTTCTAATGTTTCTTATGCATGGCTTGCAATACCAAATAATATTGCTTTGGATGGGTCAGGAGAATTAATAGATCTAACTTTAACCAATTCTCAAAATCAGTTGGACTCAATTATTTTTCAAATCACACCAAACCTTCCAGAATGTCAAGGTGAAACACAGGAGGTTACAGTTTATCTTTACCCTTTAGAACAGCCAACTCTATTAGGAGACACTGTTTATTGTGCTGGTGACAGCGCCTTAGTTTATACCAGTGGTGGATATGATCTATATAGTTGGAATAATCAAAATACAGGCGATTCATCTACTTATGCGACAACTATGGATAATTTACTCGTACTTGATATTGTAGATACAAACAGCTGTGTCTATCAATTAACGGCAACACTTTTTGAGCAGCCAATTTATCATACGTTAGACACTTTCTCTATTTGTCAAGGTGATTCACTTTTAATTCATGGTGTTTTTCAAAGTCTCGGGGGAACTTATTTAGACACCATCTTGGTTAATGGATGTGATAGTATTTCTGAGGTAACTCTTAATCTTCAACCTTTGCCAATATTAACTGTTAGTGCAGATACGCTTGATGTTTGTTTTGGTGATGAAATAAACTTTACAGCAATTGGGGCTGATGCATATTCTTGGAATGGAGTAATTGGACCAGCTAATTTTCAATACACTCCTCTATTGTCAGAGAATTTTCCTATTTATGGCTTCAGTTCTTTTGGGTGTATGGATTCAACGGAATTTAATATTTTTGTTCACCCATTTGGCGATTCAGGTTTTAATTTTAATTCGGCTATTTTTTGCCTAACTGAAGTGAATCCCGTTCCTATAATTACTGGTGACTCAAGCGGATACTTTACAGGTTCTAATGGTTTGATTATTGATTCACTAACAGGAGAAATTAACTTAGTGTCTAGTGATACAGGAACGTTTGTTGTAACATTTAACTCTGGTGGTCCCTGCCCAACATTTTCAGATACAACAATTTCTATTCTAGAAAATATTGATCCGAATTTCTTTTTTGATGAATCGACTTATTGTTTGAATGCTGTAAATGTAGTTACAAGTTTAAATAATTTATTTGTTCCAAATAACTTTAGTGTTACCCCAGTAGGACTGTCTATTGAAACAACTACAGGTGAAATTGACTTAGAGAATAGTATTTCAGGTGTTTATACAGTGACTAATGTTGTGAGTTATTTGAATTGTCCTACTACAAGTTTTGATACACTGATTACCATATTTGACTTACCGGAAGCTTCATTGTTAGGTGATTATGTTGTTTGTGATTCAGTGATGCCAATAATAGATATAGATTTTGAAGGTAGTGAACCTTGGATCTTTTCTTATCAACACACTGGAGTAGGCGTAGTTTATACTGACACTATCAGTTCAACGCCTTATTCAATTCCAAATGTTGATTTTGGTGAGTATATTTTGTTAACGATTGAAGATTCATTGTGCTCTGGCGTTACTTTTGGTTCTGCCCAAATTGTAGAATCAATAGGTCCAGAAGTTGATTCTGTATTTAATTTTGAAATTTGCGCAAATGAAATATTGATGCTTCCAATGTTCAACTCTTCCAATCCTAATGTTATTTTTGAATGGACAACAATAGCGGTTGATGTTGGACAAGGCTTGAATGGGCAAGGTAGTATTTTAGAGTTTGTTGCTACAAATGAGTCGTCTGAGAGTATTATTTCACAAATATTTGTGTTTGCTACGGATACAATTACTGGTTGCTCTGGTCCTACAATTACGTTTAGTATAACTGTCTTTCCTATTCCTCAGTTAACATTTTCTGAGCCTGTATCAGGTTGTCCACCACTTAATTTAATGCTGCAAGATCTTGTAGTCGAAAATCCAGACTATTGTCTTTGGACCATATCAGATACTATATTCCTTGATGGTTGTAATGCTCCCTTAACAATGACAACGCCTGGGTGTTATGGCGTAGAGTTATTGATAGTGGATTCAAATAACTGTGCAAATACAATAATTGGTGATGATCAAATTTGTGTAGAAATGGTGCCTTTGGCTTCTTTTGAATGTAACCCAGAAAGTCCTACCATGACAAATAATATGGTAACATTTACTCAAAATTCACTTTATGCAGATAGTTATGTTTGGTCATCTTCAATTTTTAATACGGCTACAGGTAATTCTATGGAGTACGCATTTCCAATCAATGATACAGCCACCTATTTAGTTTGTTTAACTGCTGAAAGTGATTTTGGATGTGTTGATTCAACTTGTAAAACAATCACCATTGGTAGTTCTTATGAGATTTATGTGCCTAACACTATTACGCCTAACGGGGATTCAAAAAATCAAAATTTTATTCCAGTAATTTCTGGGGATTTAAATTTTTACGAGTTAGAAATATATAATCGTTGGGGTGAGAGAGTATTTTATAGCACAGATCAATATTTACCATGGGATGCTACATATAATAATGTTCCTGTTCAGGACGGTGTATATGTTTGGAAACTTAAGGTGAGGACAACAGAAGATAATGTGCCTCAAGCGTTAATAGGTCATGTATTTGTTTTGCGTTAAACCTGAACTATAAAGAGGCAATTCAAGTTTAGGCATTAACAAATACAATCATTTAAAATATGATTTAATGACTCTGTGTAGTATATAATGAATAGAAACTTTTAAAGTTAGTTGATTCGCAATATTATATAACATATTTTTCCAAATATCGTTCCACTAGATTTTACTTACTAATCATAAACTAACACGTACAAAAAAAGCCTCTCATTTCTGAAAGGCTTTTCGTGGTCCCACAAGGACTCGAACCTTGGACCACCTGATTATGAGTCAGGTGCTCTAACCAACTGAGCTATAGGACCGGAGTTAAACTCCTTGGCTTAAGACAAGCTTAAGCGCGTGCAAATGTATTCCTTTATTTCTTTATTTCAAAATAAAATTGATACTTTTAGCACATGAATTTGAAATTTAATGCAATTATATTTGATTTGGGTGGTGTAATCC
>Ga0209291_1004147_pt1 | contig 10224 bp, 10 predicted proteins | sample GOMGulsemesocosm_FD_184633 | JGI IMG/M metagenome (GOLD analysis project Ga0209291, IMG submission 184633) | Methane-oxidizing microbial communities from mesocosms in the Gulf of Mexico - GOM9B Gulf of Mexico (SPAdes) (version 2) | ecosystem: Environmental > Aquatic > Marine > Cold seeps... | reverse complement strand
GGGTAGAAATTGTACAGGTGATTCGTAAAGATGGTATTGCAGGTTTATGGGAACACTTAAAAGAGCAGTTCCAAGACCTGAAAGCTACGGTTATGGATGCCATTATGAGTATGATTCAAACCCAAGTTATCCAAGCTGGTATTAAATGGATTTTAGGATTACTATCACCAGTAGGGGCATTTGTAAAAGCAGCAATGGCCATTGTTGATGTAGTAAAGTTCTTTATTGAACGTGCCGCTCAAATAGGAGAATTAGTTAATGCATTCATAGAGTCTGTATCAGCTATTGCCTCAGGTAAAGTAGGTGCGGTGGCTAATGCTATTGAGAACGCCTTAGGAAAAGCCATACCCGTATTAATTGGTCTATTAGCGTCTATACTTGGCATTGGTGGTATTGCTAACAAAGTAGTAGGGCTTATCCGTAAAATACGCAAGCGTATTACCAAAGCCATTAAAAAGTTCTGGAAGAAAGTTAAAAAGGGTGCTGGAAAGTTATTGAGTAAAATTGGGGTTGGAAAGAAAGGTGAAAAGAAGAAAGAAGTAGAGAAGTTACCTGATGGAAAAGAAAAGCTGTTTTCAAAACTAAGGAACCATAAAGAGAAGATTAAAGTAGACAGTGGGCATAATTTAGCTTTTGAAAACCAAGGAACTTTAGCTGTTTATAGTAAAAGAAAAGGGCTTAATGAGTTGTTAAAAATAAAACAAGAAGAAGTTCACTCTAATAAAGATGCAAAAAAACAAAAAGCATTAAATGAGTTAAGAAAAAACAAGAAATCTTTTGGTAAAGAATTATCTAAGTATAAAGGTAAACAGAAAAAAGATTACAGTAAAAGTGTTAAAAAAGAATACAATGCAATTGTTTCTATAATGAAAGTAATAGCTAAGAATTTAACTATTATTGGTGTAGATATTAATGAAACCTCTTTAAGGCCTACAAAAGTAGAATTCTCTACTTCTAATGGTAAAGCTAAGAAAGTTACAGCTGAACCATTGACGAAGATACCAGGGAATACACAGGGGGCTTCTCCAGGTGGAGCCGTTCCAAAAGGATGGGAGCAAATAGACCCACAAGAGCGCAAAAATTTCTGGGTAAGAGCACATATGCTAAACCATCATATACATGGCCCTGGAAAAGAATGGAATCTATTTCCAGCTGAAAAAACTATCAATACAGATATGGAGAAAAAAATAGAGTCTGTTGCTAAAAAGAAAGTTGGTAATAAAGACAATAAAACCTATTTTACGAGGCAGAATTAACTTACGGAAGTAGTGATTTTCCAACTGGGTTAAATATAGTTTTTGGGGAATATGACTATGAAAGTAAAAAACGTACAGAGAATATTAAGACCTATACTAAAGCTAATTTAAAACAACCTAAAAAGCATATTGTTAATTTAAATAAGGATAGTGCTGCTAGACTAAAAGAGGTTGCAAAAACTAATAATGTAACAGGAATGAGTAGTTTCTTTGATAAACTTGTTAAAGAAAGGGAAAAAAATGGGACATTTGATAATATAGAACAAATAGAATCTAGAATGCAAAATATAGCTAAAGAAATTCATTTTGATAGACTATTTGATTTAGAATTAGATAAGAAAATAAAAGTATGATAGATATTAAAAGTAAAATAGCAAGACAATTATATAGAAAGGAGATTAGTAAAAGTAATTTTCTTCATTGTCCAGGTGTTGCTGGAAGACCAAGCGATTCTTTATCAAAAGAAGAATTGATTCAAATACAAAAAGATAATAATTTAATTTTACCAAATTCTTTAATAGAATTTTACCAACAAATGGCAGAATTAACTTTAAGTTGGAAAATTGTTGATGAAAGTTTTCCAAATGGAAAAGAAAGAGAAGCTGTGTTTAGAGAAGATTCTTGGATTAAAAAGCATTATTTAGAAAAAGATTATTCTTGGGAGGCTGTTAGAATATTATTAAGTGGTGGTTTAAACATTCCTGAAGTTAACAATATTTTAGATATAGAATTTGTTAAAGCTACTGGAATGTATGATGCAGCAGAAAAAGTGGGTTTAAACGGTGGAGATTTACGTCCTATAGACACTAATGAGTTTGCTACAGCTTGCATGAAAGTAGAAAATGGAAAATTAATTGACAATGTGTATTTGTATACAGGTTTTGGAGGTTTACCAACAGCTCTACATAACATGGAAGTTACATTTGAACAATATTTAGAATTAGCATATAAATCCAAATGCTTTAACTATTGGAATTTAGTTTATTGCTTAAAAAATAAAGTTCCAAATTATGAGTTAATGAAAAAATATTTCCCTGTAATATTTCCACATTTGGAACCTGATTTAGTAGATTTTGGAATAACATATTCGAATTGAAAATAATAATTAAAACGACTATCAATTAAGGTAGTCGTTTTTGGTTTAGGTGCCTTTGTAAAAGCAGCTATGGCAATTGTAGATGTAGTAAAGTTCTTTATTGAACGTGCCACGAAAATAAGGGAATTAACTTAGAGGCACTCTGGTGCTATTCTTTGGAGAATATTTTACCCCGCTACCGTTTGTCTATGAATGGTGGCGAGTATGAATAAGTTATAAGAAATACTAAATATAAAAAATAAAGCTGCATTAATGTAAATTAGTGTGGCTTTTACTTTTTCCGCTATCTACTGAACCTACTGATTCCAATGGGCTAATAATTTCATGATATTGCGTTAGAGCACTAGTTTTGTCGGCTATAAAATACCATTTAAGTATAAACCTCAACGCAAAATATTGGCTATTTATAGGCAACGCACACTTCATTGCAGAGTATTTATTTTCAAGAAATTAATTGGTATGCCAAATGTATAAACACATTTAAAAACAAAATAAATGAAACAAACAAAAGCAACATTAAAGACCTACTTTGAAACGGGAGATAGGCCAACAGAAACTGAATTTTGTGACCTAATAGATACTTTCTATGCAGAAGAAGATTTTGCTCTTGCTGCTCAACAGAAATATTCTTTTGAGTCGTTAGCATTATTGGTTCAGCAAGAAAAATTAATTCTTGGCCAGAAATATAACTTGTCTGGATATAAAACACAATATTATATTGAAGGAACAAACACTTCTAATAAAGTAAAAGAAATAACAAATACAGCTACTGTTAACGGATATGGTTTTTATGATCCAGGATTAACCGATTTAAAAGTGGGTACTCCAGTAGAGGTGGTAAAATTACCTGCTGGTTATACAGGGGCAATAAAAGTAGGAGACATTACAAACGTGAGCTTTACAGGGTTTGGTATATATATAAAGTTTGCTAATGGTCTACATGCTATTAACGGAGCAAGCTTTAAATATTCGTTACAGCGCTATAGTAATATTACACCTGATGATAAGGTTCTAGATGCTAATTTAAAAATAATGATGCAACCTAACGGTGTAATCAATACGGAGGTACATGATGGTACACCGTATATGCAAATGACGGCGGCAGAAAATAGAGCAGTACCAGAAGAAGAAATTGTATTAACGGCTATTTCTAAAAATCAATTTTCTACTCAAGCAGAAAGTTTAACTTTTCCTGGTGAGTTATTAGAATATGATTTTACAGATACTGAAATTAAAAATGAAGATGGTATAATTCTAGGAACTAGAAAAGGACTTATTACTAGAAGAATTTCTGCAGATAAAAAAATAGACATTAATAAAGATTGGCGAGTACAACGCTATAGAAGATATAAGTTAGAAGGGGAGCATTGGGATAACTTTGTGTTAAATAATGCGGTAGACCATTCAGTTTATAATTTAGGAACTAGTAATGCTGTAACAGCTGCTAATACTAACATAACAGATAATCATAAATATGTACTTCCGTTTATTGAAGTAAAGCAATTTTATCAGGATTTTTCAAATTTAGGTAAAACAGAAAATGTGTTTTTAAATGGAGTAGATAGTGCACCAGGGATAGCATATGGGTACAGGATGGAAACTCAAGAGGATGATACCTATAAAATTGATGCGGTAGCTGTTACAGCAAATAATGGTAAGGACTTTTTAATACTACCCTTAGATGAACAGTCCAACCCTACCGCTAAGGTACAGGCAGTAATGGTGAAAAAATTAGAAAACACCTTGTTTTTAAACAATAGCAGCCAATTTGCAAAAGAAAATGTAATTGAGGTAAAAATTACCGATGGAATAGCCAACTCTACTTTTATTGCTGGAGGTAAAATATTATCAGCTTCAGAAAATAGAGTTGATGGTTTGTCTAGAATTACAGCAGTAGATAATATTAAGTTAACCAATAAAGGAAAAATAGCTAACTTAATAATTACAGCAACAGGGGTTATAAGTAATAACGGTGAGTTAAATTACCTTACTTTAGGAGGTATGCCTAGTAATTTAGGTGGAGTTGGAGTTACTTATATTGATGTGAGTTTTGATGACTTGTGTAGGTTTAGAAATACAATGATTGGAGGGAAACGTGTAGATAGATTATTTTTTAATAATGTACAAACAAACAAGTGCTTACTAGCGTTTAATATTGGGCAGTATTTTAAATTTTCTGACAGTATTTTGTTTTTAACAGCTATAAAACATTCAGGAAGTTTTTATACAAACAATTTAAGTATAGACACCATTGATAAAAATAATAAAAAAGATAAGTTCGGGTTTTATTTTGATGAAATAAGTAATACCGTAGGTAAAAATATTTTCACAAATAGCCTAGGAGATTTATTATACCAAACAATAGACGGAGCTAATAATAATACTACTGCTTTAGTAACAGTAGCAAACGCTAAATAATTATGACACCAGAAGAAGAAATTAGATTTGAAGAATTGCAATTAGAATTAAACATGTGCGCCAATGGTAATGCAATGGAGCACATGGGAATGGCCAAATTAGAAGAGCTATTAGATTTGTTGATTAAAAAAACAAATTAATTAAAGCAAAAAATGAACTAAAAAAGAGCGTAATGATAAACCATTACGCTCTTTTTATATATGCAATTTAGATATGTATTACTTAGGTGTAACTACCAATTGGCATACATGAAATCTTTTTTCCAAGGCAGTTTAATCAATCCAATTCCCCAGCTAAGACTTTTAAATAAAATATCTTGTGTTTTATGTTCAACAGTAATGGTGGTATTCTCGTTTTTAAACACCATTTTTCCTGGTCGTTGCAAAAACTCATGTTGTAGTAATGCAGTAGTTGATTTTTTCATAGCGGGCCAATTAGTATTGATAGCATTTAAAAGCTGCTTAACTTGATCTTTATGTTCATCAGTAATAATTACGTGCCTGTTAATACTTTGCATTAATGGAATATTGCATAAAAATTTTTCAAAAACCATATCGCTTTCTACTTGTTGAGTTTTTCCAGTTGCAATATAATGTAACAAATGCGCACATAATTCCGGATCTATAAGTTGGTTGTTGACATCTAATAAGTTACAATGCGTAAAGAAGTGCTTTAAAAACGGGTGTGCTAATACGAGTCCTGCATTATTGATATGGTGCCCTTCTGGGGTGTTATAAGTGCTGTGGTCATCAGAGGTGAAAATTACGTCTTCTTTGTTTTCAATATGTTGTTCCAAAACACGTTTAGGGTCATTTATGGTAATCGTTTTGTCTGCAGTAGAAGGGGAAATCTGTTTTAATAAATCTGTTTCAATAGTAGTAGGTTTAGTCAGATGGTTTGAATTTTGAAGTGGTGCTACTTCAGAATCTTTATTTAAGACTGTAGATGTATTATGATTCGCTAATAAATGGTTTATTGATTCAGTGTTTATAAGTTGTTTTTCTAATAAAGAATTAAAAATAGGTTTCCACACAGCTTTACGTGCTATTATATTCAGAGATGTTATTTTACTAAGAAAATCATGTGGTAGCTTATCTAGCGTTTTTTGTTGCCTAATAATAGCAATATATACTTTTTGAATACTAGTATCGGTAAATTGATTAATGAAGCGCTCTTGTGCCTCATCTAAGGAAATAATGCCTAAAAATTGCTTTACAAATATAGGGTTGGCTAAAATGGCATCAAGTATTTTAGGCGTAAATATAAACGAAATAGATTCGTCTGAAATCCACCAAGGGGTAGTGCCGTTTTTAAGAAAGTATATAAAGGTATTTAAATGATGCTCTTGCTTAGTAAGTGTTTTAATTTCGTTTCCTAAATTTTTGGTATCGGTAATATGTTCTTTTTCTATCGTTTCAACAGCTTGTTTAAAATTAGTAAGAATAAGCTCTTTTAAATCACTGTTTAAATCAATAGATTTTTCAGAGATATCAAGCGTTAGTTGATCAACCTGTACTGCATAGTTAGGTAAGGTTGTGTGAAGCTTGTTAAGCTGTTTTTCTAATGAAGGAAAAACGTCTAAGTAAAGAAAATTGCTGATATTATCTTTAATATCAAAAGCTTGTGCTTTACTTTTTATATTGAGTTCTAGAAAGACTTTATGTATAATGTGTTTTTTCTTCATGTAATAAATAATATTTAGTGTAACAGCTATTAGAAATTAGAGTAGGATAATTAAAATTCATTGCCCCAAAATCCCGCAGGACAGACGCTTGCTTTAGATTTTTGTTTGGCACTTAATCTACAACCACAACCGCGTATAAACCCTTCTTTGGAATGGTTAAATACTTCAAGTGTTTTAGGATGTATCCATCTGCTGGAATCACAACTGTTATTTACTTTAATAGGGCATTCATTACAAATGTTTTCGCGAAGGGTAAAAATATTCTTTTCAGTTTTACTAGTTAATCCAGCTACGTTTTTTAATTCATTAATATGACCATTAATGATTTCTGTTCGGTTGTTATAAATCTTTTTTAAATCCATAGAATAGTGTAATTATTTATAAGCAAATAACTAGCTATAAGTTGACATAGAAGAAAAAAAAAGAGTTTGAAATCAGTCTGTTCAGTAAGTGTTTTTTGGGCCTATAATTTACAGGTGAATAAAACTTAAAACAATGTTATGTATAAAGTTGGATATTTAAATTTAATGTAAGTGTTTGTTTTTGAAGTCTTTGAATGATTGTTTGCTGAAGCTACTGTTTTGAGATTTATTTTTTCTGTATTTTGTTTGAATTTGATTGTAGGTTTGCATTGTGCTTTTACGGATACGGTATGTGTAGTATAACTGTACTATTAAATAGAAGCCATTTAATAATAGAAAATAATCAAAATTTTATAAAAATAACACTATGATTTATGATGTATTAAACATACTGAAAACAGAAACTAATAATTATCTAGATAATATTGATGTTAATAATGACGCTACAGTGATTATAGAAAACATAGCAAGTCCTGATACTGTATCGGAAGAAAATATTAAGGATAAAATAACTATTACGCTGTACAATGTTGAAGAAGAAAAAACCTTAAAAAATGCACCAAGGCACGAAAGAGTAAATGGAGAAATGGTGTATACCAGTAATCCGGCATATTTAAATTTATATGTAATGCTTTCAGCAAATAGAAATAGTTATGAAAAATCACTTCAAAACATTTCTAGCATTGTAGAGTTTTTTCAAGACAAGCCAGTGTTTACCAATACCAATACAGATGCAACAATTACAAATGTAGATGAATTTAAATTTAAGGTAGACCTGTATTCACTTCCTTCAGAACAGTTAAGTTATGCTTGGGGGGTATTGGGCGGTAAAGTATTGCCTTCAGCTTTGTATAAAGTAAGTGTTATTAAACTACAAAAACAAGCTATAAAAGCAACGGCTCCATTAATTACGGGGATAAAAGAAACAGCTTCAAATACAACTAAAAACCTTAATCAGCCAGACAATGAGTAATACAATAAACTATAAGCCATTATTTAATTTAAATGTATTTCATAACTACTTTTTAGATAACGGAACAACGGCATTTGATGACAAGAAGCTCCCAGAAGTTTTTTCAGGCCATAATGTTAAAAACTATCTTCACTTAACACCAAGTTTAGCTACTGAAAAGCAGCTAAGTCAAAACAAGCTATTGTTTAAAGCAACAACTTCTGGAGCTACTTGTTTGGTTGCTGTAAATGAAGAGAATAACCCTAAAAGAGATCTTTCGGGAGTATTTGTAGACTTTTTAATGTACACAACAGACCCTTTATTTGGGAAATATACAGAGGGTATAGACAATTTGAAAGATGTTTATTATTTCTCAAATCATTCGAGTTTAGTTGCTAGTAAAATTAATGTTTTGGCAGACGATCCTATAGCATTGAGCAATTATAAAGTAACGAATGCAATTGCTTATGAAACTCTAATGGCAACGGTGACTCCAGAAGAGCAACGTGGGTTGTTCGGAATTGTATCTATAAAATTAGAGGACCTTTTAAGTGGTAATATAGTACCAACAGATGAAACAGAATTCAAAATACTGTTGGCTAACAGAAAAACCATTTGGGTGTATGTTGATAAAGATAAAGTAGAACAACATAGAGCAGGAACTCAGCCATTTGTTAAAAAAGGAAAAATTAGCATTACAAACGGTAGTATAGCCTACCGTATGGCAACGCCTTCAGATCAAATGATTTTTCCAGAAGGAAACCCAATAGAAACAAAAATTTACATTTAATTAATATTTTAAAAATCAATAAATTATGTCGACACAATTGAAAACACCAGGTGTATATGTTGAGGAAATTTCAAAATTACCTCCCTCAGTAGCGCAAGTCGAAACAGCTATTCCTGCATTTGTAGGGTATACCGAAAAAGGTGCTTTAAAGCCAACCAGAATCAGCTCATTGTTAGAGTACGAAGCAATTTTTGGTACTGCTAAAAAGCATCAAATAAAATTAACAGATACTGCAGATGGTTTGTCTCTTGAAAAACCTAATGTATCTTATTTAATGTACTATTCATTACAAATGTATTTTGCTAATGGTGGCGGACCATGTTATATTACTTCTGTAGGAGGGTACGAAGACACACCAGCTTTAACGTCTTTTACAGACGCTTTATTAGCATTAGAAAAAGAAGATGAGCCTACTTTATTAGTATTTCCAGATGTATACAATACATTAGGTGAAAGCGATGCTTATGAAGTATATAAGGTAGCTTTAGATCAAGCTAACGAAATGGGTGATCGTTTTGTAATTATGGATACTTATGAAGGTAATGATGATAATGATACAATTCAAGCATTTAGAGATGTGGTTCCTGCAGACAAATACGGAGCAGTATATTTTCCTCATTTAACTACCGTATTAAAATATGCTTTTGCTGAAGATAGTGATGAATTAGATTTTAAAATAAGTCACTCTGGAACAGGAAGCGATTATGCTTCAGAAAAAGATGAATTACAAAATTTTGTAGATGCTATTGGTGCTGGTGCTGATGCAGAAAATTTAGAACTTTATAAAGAACAGACTTTAGAAATTTTAGCTCAAGTAAACGAAACTCACGATACGTTAATTGATATAACAGATATTGTAAATGCGGCAGATTTATCAGCGTTATCAACAGCAGTAACAGTAGTAAAAACATCTATAGCGGAAGACGCTAAAGGGGCATCAGATGCTAAAAAATTAGAAGACTTAAAAGGGACTGCTTTATATGCTGAGATCAAACAATTAATAAGTGCTATACCAGTAGTACTACCTCCTTCTGCAACTATGGCAGGAGTATATGCTAGGGTAGACAGCAACAGAGGTGTACACAAAGCACCAGCTAACGTAGGTGTAAACTATGTAATTGCACCTACAGAAAAAATTTCAGATGCAGAGCAAGAAGGAATGAATGTGCATGCTGATGGAGGAAAATCAATCAATGCTATTAGAACGTTTGCAGGAAAAGGAACTTTAGTTTGGGGAGCAAGAACTTTAGACGGGAACAGTAACGAGTGGCGTTATGTACCAGTACGTAGGTTCTTTAACATGGTAGAAGAGTCGGTACAAAAAGCGACTGAGCGTTTTGTTTTTGAGCCAAATACAGCAAATACTTGGGCGAGAGTACAAGGAATGATTGAGAACTTCTTAACACAACAATGGAAAGCAGGAGCTCTAGCAGGAGCTACTCCAGAGCAAGCATTTTATGTTAGTGTTGGTTTAAATCAAACAATGTCTGCTCAAGATATTTTAGAAGGAAAAATGATTATCGAAATCGGTATGGCAGCGGTACGTCCAGCAGAATTTATTGTATTAAGATTTTCTCACAAATTACAGGAAGCATAAATAGGTAACGTATAACAATTAAAAATAAAAATAATGACTAATTATCCATTATCAAAGTTTCATTTTCAG
>Ga0209291_1004146_pt1 | contig 10227 bp, 11 predicted proteins | sample GOMGulsemesocosm_FD_184633 | JGI IMG/M metagenome (GOLD analysis project Ga0209291, IMG submission 184633) | Methane-oxidizing microbial communities from mesocosms in the Gulf of Mexico - GOM9B Gulf of Mexico (SPAdes) (version 2) | ecosystem: Environmental > Aquatic > Marine > Cold seeps... | reverse complement strand
ATAAAACAGCAAAATCCAACCATAGCCACGGGGGTTTTTCGAAAAATCCCCCATAATTGCATAAATGGAGAAGGGAACACCTCTTCTTGATATATTTTTTCACGAGCCATGATTATTACCTCGTGCTAGCGGGTTAAGAGCTGCATAAATAAAATCTGTTAAAATATGCACTATAAATATAAAGCATGATAATGCTAATAGGCCACTTTGGATTGCAGTGTAGTCGCGCTGAGAAATACTTTCTATCAGCCAACGACCAATACCTGGCCAACTAAAAATGACCTCAGTTACCATAGCGAGAGTCACCAAATTAGCAAACTGCAGACCCACATGTCGGATTATTTGAATTAATGCATTTCGAATTGCGTGTCGAAATATTATCTGTTGAAAATTTAATCCTTTAGCTCTTGCGGCCCTAATATAGCTGGTGGCTAATACTTCAATCATAGCAGCACGAGATAATCGAATGAAAATAGTTGCGGGTGCTAATGCTATTACGCATGCGGGCAAAATTATGTGGGCACTTGCATTATTAAATGCTTGCCATTTATAGGGGCTATCGCTGAGTAAAATATCTATAAATTGAATGCCAGTCACAAACTCTATTTCAAACAATAGACTAATTTTCCCTGACGATGGCAGCCAACCAAGTCCGATGGAAAAGAGCAGTATTGCGAGTAATCCAAGCCAAAAAACAGGGATGGAATAACCTATCATGGCTAGAGATAAAATAGCATTATCACTGGTTTTATTATGATTAATAGCAGCAATAAAACCCAAGGGGATGCCAACTAACATAGCGATAAGTAAAGCAACTAAGCTGAGCTCAATGGTTGCGGGCAATAATTCTATTATTTCATTACTAATAGGTGACTGACTTGCCATCGATTGACCGAAGTCACCATGAATAATATGCTGTAAATATGCAGTATATTGGTGGAAAATATTTTTATCCATCTGATACGCTTCGTTCAGTTTAGCTAGGTCTGTTGCCGTAGCATTAATCTGACCCGAGTGATTAATGACAGTATCACCAGGAAATAAAAAACTTAAGCTAAAAGAAAGAAGTGTTAATACCATCATGGTAAATAGAAATAAGGCTAATCGGCGCAAGGTAAAAGTAAGCATTTAATCTATTACCTTTGCTTTTTTGTTAGGAGCCATTACTTTATTGGTATTGCTGACTTCATTATTTTTGTATACCTCATAGAAGCTAATACCACCAAAGTTCTCTAAAATATCGCCTTTTACATCAGTACCACGGGCTTGAAATCGCTTGGAATGCGCAATGGCTAATAAGGGCATTTCTTCGTTAATGATAGTCATGGCTTGAGCATAATAACTTTTTCTTTTACTCATATTGGTTGTTGTGAGTGCTTTTTTCAGCAGTTCATCATATTCTTTATTACACCAGAATGTACGGTTACTGCCTTTTTCTCTTGAGGTGCAGCTGAGCATTGGCGTGAAAAAATTATCAGGGTCAGGGTGGTCTGCAGTCCAGCCTAATAAAAAGCTTTGGTGCTCGCCCTGCGATAATCGACGTAAAAAAGTACTCCACTCATAGGTAATTATCTTGACCTTTACCCCTATTTTCTTTAAATCAGCTTGAATAAGTTTCGCCATAGTTACTGCACTTGGGTTATATGCTCTTTGAACCGGCATAGCCCATATATCCATAGTAAAACCTTGGGCATAACCCGCTACCTCTAATAACGATTTAGCGCGAACAGGGTCATAGCCTAATTCAGGCGTCTCACTGTCATAAGCCCATGATGTTTCCGGTAGTATTGATTTTGCTCTGGCTGCTTGTCCTTGATAAATCGTATCAATCAAGGCTTGTTTGTTAATAGCTAAGCTGATGGCTTGACGAACTAACTTATTATCGAAAGGGGCTTTTTTGGTATTAAAACCAAAATACCCGACATTTAACGAAGTAATAGATTCTAATGTTAAATCGCTTCTTTCAGCAATTGTTGTATGTGCAATGGGGTAACTACTGACATCGCACTCTTTGGCTAAGAGTTTCGTTAAACGGTTACTTTTATTGGGCGATATATCAAAAACAAGTTGTTCTATTTTCGCCTTTTCTTGCCAATATTGATCATGACGATAAAAGCGGATTAACGAACCAACGCGATAATCCTGTAGTTTAAACGGGCCAGTACCAATGGGGAGTATGTCTATCTCGTGTTGTTTGTCTTGAATTGTGAGCTGCTGTCCATATTCTTCAGATAGAATGACGGCATAATCGGTGGCTAAATTAGCCAAAAAGGAGCTATCGTTACGTTTTAGAATAAAGCGAATAGTAAAGTCATTTATTTTCTCTATTTTTTCAACAAGCTCTGAAAATTTAACACTTTGAAAAAAAGAATATTGCCCTCCAGATATCTGATGAAAAGCATGATCTTTATTTAAAATTCGATTAAAACTGAATAAAACATCATCTGCATTAAGCTTCCTTGTTGGAGTGAAGTAACCCGTTTGGTGAAAATTAACATCTTGACGTAAATAAAAGGTTATTTTCTTTCCATCACGAGTCACATGCCACGAGCTTGCTAAGGAAGGGGCTAAGGTGTTTTTATTTCCCTTATACACTATAAGACTATTATACAGCTGCTTTGCACTGGCATCAGAGGTTGTGCCTGAAGTACTTAATTGAGGGTTAAATGTTTCAGGGGAACCTTCAGAGCAATAGATAATACTACGTTCACTCAAAGATAATATATTCCCTTCATTACAACCCATTATCAAGCTGATAAATGCTGTGATTGTTAAGAAAGGTATAAATTTAGAATTCATCATTGATACTGCCATCAAGCAAGTTGTATTTTTTTAGGTAACCCCTTAATTGATGATAAGTTAATTCAAGTGCCTCTGCTGTTTTCTTTTGGTTAAATTGACAATGAGATAATGCTGATTGTATTAACTCTATTTCATAATCTTGTGATAATGCTTTTAATGATTGTGGGAATTGTTGACTCATTACTTTAGGGGGAACTTTTGGTGTTACATTGCTATTGTCTGATGTTACTACTGGCGTTTCATCGACAGTACTTTCATCTGTTGGAGCCAAGTTTTTGTTGAGAGTGTTAACTCTATCATGAGTCTTTATTTGCTGGTTTGGTCTAAAAGGCGAATCAAAAGGATCAATAATTAACTCATGAACGGGTAAGTGCGGGTTGTTACTACGATAAACACTTCGCTCCACCACATTCTTCAACTCACGTATATTGCCTGGCCAGTGATATTCAAGCAGACTACGTTTAGCTTTTTCAGTAAAACCACTAAATAATTCAAATTCAAGTTCGCGAGCCATGTTGATGGCAAAATGCTCAGCGAGCATTAATATGTCGTCTAAACGTTCTCTAAGGGGGGGCAGGGTTATTACATCAAAGGCTAATCGATCTAACAAATCAGCTCTAAAATGTCCTGATGCCGCTAAAGTTGGTAAATCTTCATTCGTTGCAGCAACGAGACGAACATCAGCATTAATTGTTCTTGAGCCCCCAACGCGTTCAAACTCACCGTATTCAACGACACGCAATAATTTTTCTTGTATAAGTCCAGAGGTATTAGCAATCTCATCTAAAAATAGAGTACCTTTATCGGCACGTTCAAAGCGTCCTTCATGGCGTTTGCTTGCGCCTGTAAAAGCACCACTATCATAACCAAATAATTCTGTTTCAAGTAAATTTTCATTTAAGGCTGCACAATTAAGTTTTAAATAGCTTTGCTCCCAACGCTTAGATAGGAAATGTAAACGTGCGGCAACTAGCTCTTTACCGGTTCCGCGCTCTCCAATAATAAGTACTGGTTTACTTAAAGAAGCAATTTGGGATATTTGTTCGAGAACTTCTAAAAAACTATTAGATTGACCAAGAAGGTTATCTTGTTGGTTAAAACGCGCCATAGTAAACTCAAATATTGGTTTATTTCACTAACAAATAGTGTATTTTATTACTTAAGAGGTTGAAAGACTTTTTTCAAAAAATAATAACTACTGTAAAAACAGCATGTTAACTCTTGTTGGAAAGTTGGCGTAAAAAATGAATGTCATAAATAAGTAATTCAGCGCTAAGTTAATGCCTAGTTTAGGTAAAGTAGACATGATTTAGCCATCAGTTGAGGAAGTTGTTATGGGTATTTTTTCAAGATTCACAGATATAATTAATTCTAATATTAATAATTTATTAGATAAAGCCGAAGATCCGGCAAAAATGGTACGTTTGATCATTCAGGAAATGGAAGATACCTTAGTTGAAGTGCGCTCTAGTTCAGCTAAAACGTTAGCAGAGAAAAAAGAGTTAGCCCGTCAAGTAACCCGTTTGGAGAAAGATGCACAGCAATGGCAAGAAAAGGCCGAGTTGGCTTTAAGTAAAGACCGTGATGACTTGGCTCGTGCAGCCTTGATGGAAAAGAAAAAAAGCAGTGAAAGCGCGCAAGCATTATTAGAAGAGCTAGCACATACCGATGATCATATTAGCAAGTTGCAAGATGAAATTTCGCAATTACAAGATAAGCTAACGGACGCTAAATCACGTCAAAAAGCTATCCTTATTAGAGAGAAATCAGCAAGCTCTCGGTTGAAAGTAAAAGAAAATATTCATAGTACGCGGGTGAATGATGCTTTAAGCCGCTTTGACCATTATGAACGAAAAATTGATGGCATCGAAGCTGAAGTTGAATCATATGATTTAGGTAGTAAGTCATTAGCAGATGAAATAGCCGAGCTTGAATCAGATGATAAAGTTGATGATGAATTAGCACAACTAAAAGCTAAGGTTAAAAACAAAAAGAAATAGCAGAACTATTATAATAAAACATGAATAGAACTATCGATAGAATAGGATAAAGGAGAAGTATTGTGGAAGAGATCATCGTCGCACCCGTCATTATTTTTATGATTATTGTTGCTCCAATATGGCTGATTTTGCATTACCGCAGTAAAAAGCAAGTTAGCCAAGGTCTTAGCCAAGAAGAGTATATTCAATTATCTGAATTATCAGAAGTTGCAGATACTATGGCTGATAGGATACAAACTCTCGAAGCGATTTTAGACGCGGAGACCCCAAACTGGAGAACCAAATTATGAATCGTTCAAGAGGTGAGTTATATCGTAACGCTGAGCAAGGAAAAATCGCAGGGGTTTGTGCAGGCATAGCGGATTATTTTGGTTGGGAAACTTGGTTAGTTAGAATACTTGTGGTTTCAGCTGTACTGTTTGGTATGCCGTTCCTTATTTTAGGATATATAGCCGGATGGTTTATTCTAGATAAAGCGCCAGAGAAAACAGCTAAAGGAAATTTTGAGCAAAGTGAAGGACAATATAGTAACCGTCATCAGCAAGGTAGAAAAAAGTCTGATATAACTAATGAGTCTATTAAGGTAAAAGCTAGGATTTGGCAAGCAGGTGAGCCACCGAAACAAGCGCTTTATGATATTCGTCGTAAGTTTCGCTCACTAGAAAAGCAGGTACAAGCGATGGAGCAATATGTTACTTCGGCTGAGTTTACTGTTTCTAGAGAAATTAATAAGCTGTAATAGTGCGATGTTCAAAAAAAAGCTGTCGTTAGGCAGCTTTTTTATTTGCTAGCCAAGAGTTATCACCTGCTAATAGTTGATTGCTACTTTTCTAGTAAATATCAATCAATGATACCATTCAGCATAAAGAAGTGATCACTTAGAGCTACATGGGCGACATTAGAATAATCAAAATGTGCTTAGTTATAGTTATTCTATATCAAGCATATTTTGTGAAGTTATCATGGTGCTCCATGTGTTCCCAAAGGGCGAGTTTTAAGGGCTTATATACTAGGATATTGATTTTGCCAAGGGAATAACCATTACCTGCAATCAATGCCTTGCCTATAAGCCTTTAAATTCTCGCTAAGTGCTCACTTTCTTATACTGATTGGTATAAGATGTAATTTAAATTAAAAGATCTTATTATCAAATGAGTTCTTCTACAAAGGTAAGTTATCAATTCGTTATGGCATTCACTTTATGGCAATACTAAGTAAATCGATATTCAAAAAGCGGGGCTTAGATAAGCTAAAGTTAAAAGCAAGTGAATTACTCAATCGAACTATCGATCAGCATGTAACGTTAGCGGTTACCGGGTTAAGCCGTAGTGGTAAAACAGCCTTTATTACTTCACTTGTAAATCAATTAATCAATGAAGGTAATGGCGCCAAGCTTAGTTTTTTTGATCCGGTACATCATGGTAACTTTATTGCTGCCAAGCGAGTACCTCAAAAACATTTTCATGTGCCGAGGTTTGATTATGACTCAGCTATTTCAGCGTTAACTTCAGAGCCGGCAACATGGCCCGAGCCAACTAATGGTATTAGTGAATTACGCCTAGCTATACGGTATCAGCCGAAAAACTCACTGTTAAAATATGCGACTGATATGGCGACATTGACGTTAGATATTACCGATTACCCAGGTGAGTGGTTACTTGATTTACCTATGCTTAAGCAAACATACCAAGAATGGTCAAAGCAAACACATTCATTGATGAAAAGTGGCTCTAGGGCTGAGCATAGCAAAATATTTTTGACTAAACTTGAGGAACTTGATCCTTTTGCCTGTGCGAGTGAAGAGGTTTTAGCTGAATTAGCAGAAGAATATACAGAGTTATTGCACTTCTTTCGTCATGAGCTAGGATTATCCGTCATTCAACCAGGACGCTTTATATTACCTGGAGATCTCGCTGGCGCACCGCTATTAGAGTTTTTTCCATTTCCTGATTTAGATAATATTGACGGTAATGATTATCAAAATGCACCCGATGATAGTCTAATCGGTATGTTGCGGTCACGTTACTTAGAATATAAAGAGCAGGTGGTTCGTGAGTTTTACCGTGAACATTTTCTTCGTTTCGATCGACAAATAGTACTTGCCGATTGTTTAAAACCTTTGAATAAAGGAAAAGATAGTTTTGCCGATTTAGAGTTAGCAATGACGATGATTTTAGAAAGCTACTCCTATGGTAAATCGGGTGTTTTTTCTCGTTTATTCTCACCTAAAATAGACAAATTACTTTTTGGGGCGACAAAAGCCGATCATGTCACTCCTGAGCAGCATGCTCCTATGGTGGCATTGTTGAATCAACTAATTCATCAAAATAAGCAGCTGTTAAGTTATGATGCCGTTGAAGTTAAAACCCTAGCGATTGCTTCCGTTAAAGCGACTAACTCAGGAATGAGCAAGTATAAAGGCAAAAATGTTCCGGTTATTCAAGGGAGACGCTTAAACTCTAACGACAGGGATGGCAAAGAAAATGTCTTTGGCCAAAAAATTACTGTGTTTCCTGGCGCTGTTCCGCGTTTATTACCTAAAGAAGAGTATTGGCAATCCAATAGTTTTAATTTTATTGAGTTTGCTCCCTTAAGTGGTCTTAATAAACATGAATGTTTACCGCATGTTCGTATGGATCAAGTATTACAATTTTTACTTGCAGATAAAATGATATGACCACAAAAGATAAAGAACCTGTACATCAGCAACAAATTCTCTTTAGTGAAGGAGATACAAACGTTGAACAAGCTGAAACTCCATTTAAGGAAGACGCACTTAATTCCAACTTTAGTGAACAGGTTGTCTTTGAAAATGACGACTATTTTCCTTTAACGGTTGATGAAAATGGCTTAGATAAGGATAGTGAAAAAGAACTAAATGCTGAGCAACTATATCAAGATGTAGGAGTTGTAAAAGGTGGGAGAACCTCTTGGTTATGGCGCACAATTGCCAGCTCATTTCTGGTGCTATTGACGATTGAAACTGTTGATTTCTTTATTAAAGGCTTTGAGCAGTCACCAATAATTACCAGTATTTATGCGTTACTATTATCTGCGCTGACCTTAGTGGCAGGAAGTGCTCTATGGCATGAGTTAATTGGGCTTAAACAATTTAAAACTCGTCAAAAGATGAAAGAGCAAGCAACAGAATTGCTATTAATTACCCAAGATAAGCAAACTGAAACCTCTAATAAACGAGGCAAAGATTTTTGTGAAAGTATCAGCGAGGCTTTACCTTGCGATCTAACCTTTGATAACACCAAAGAGCAACAAGTATGGCAAGATGCTGTTTCTGGTGATTACAACTCGACTGAATTGATTCAACTTTATTCACGTGAAGTGTTAACTAAGGTCGATGAAAAAGCATTAAACGAAGTCGCAAAATTTTCTACCGAAGCTGTTGTGCTAGTAGCGCTAAGTCCCGTGGCTATAATTGATATGTTAATAATGTTGTCGCGTAATTTACGAATGATAAATAAAATTTCAGGACTTTATGGTTTAAAGTTAGGGTACTGGAGCCGTATTAAACTGATTAAACAAGTATTTGTTAATATGGCCTATGCTGGCGTTAGTGAATTAGTAGCTGACTTCGGTAGTGATATGTTAGGGGCTGAATTACTTGGGAAATTATCAGCTCGTTTTGCTCAAGGATTAGGGGCTGGGATGCTTACTGCCCGTTTAGGTGCTAAAACTATGGAGCTATGCCGTCCGATCCCTTTTAAAGAAAAACCCAAGTTAACAGACGTTCGTAAAAAAATAGCTCAGCAAATCAAGTTATTGGTAAGTCCTGTCAACAAGTAGCGGCAAGGTAATCTTGCCGTGTAACCAACCATGTAGCTAGCCATGTAACCTTTCATGTACAACATAAGCTTTTGTTTGTTTTTTAACCGTTTCGAGTTGCTTTATTTTATCTGCCTTGATGTCATAAGATGAATACAGCAACAACATAAAATTATTACGTTAAAAACATTAAAAATTATAACAAAAGTCGCATAAGAAAAAGGTTGATAACATGTCAAAAGGAACAAAGTATGTTTCAAAAGTCCCTGATAATGAGGGCTTCATACAATGGTCGGCAGAAGAAAATTTAATTTGGCAAGAGCTATTTACCCGTCAAATAGCCTGCATCAAAGATAAAGCTTGTGATGAATATCATGAAGGTTTAGCAAAAATTAACTTACCATCAGATCGTATCCCTCAGCTGGGCGAAGTCAGCAAAGTGCTCAAAGCAACCACTGGGTGGGAATGTTATCCAGTACCAGCGTTAATAGGGTTTGGTGAGTTTTTTAGATTACTTTCTGAAAAAAAATTCCCAGTCGCAACTTTTATTCGCAGTAGAGAAGAGATGGATTACTTGCAAGAGCCTGATATATTCCATGAAATATTTGGTCATTGTCCATTACTCACTAATCCGTCATTTGCTAATTACACCGAAGCCTATGGAAAAATGGGCTTAAATGCGACCAAAGAGCAACGCGTATTTTTGGCTCGTTTGTATTGGTTTACTATTGAATTTGGCTTACTAGATACGCCGAAAGGCCTGCGTATATACGGTGGTGGTATACTTTCTTCCCCAGAAGAAACTGACTATGCGATTAATGATCCTGAGGTTGAACGCAAGACACTTGATATATTAGATGTGTTAAGAACACCTTATCGCATTGATATTATGCAGCCGATTTATTATATGCTGACTAAAGTATCAGACTTAGATGAAATCCGAAAGTTTGAAGTAGATGACATTATGGAGCTTGTTGCTAAAGCACAAATGTTAGGACTTCATGAAGCAAAATTTCCTACTAAGAAAGCTAGTTAATCATAGTAATTAAATGTAAGAGAAATACGGCAACACCAAAGCCTAAAAATAAAGATCAATATAAGGATTAATAATGACAACACAAACAAATAATAAATTAGCAAGTCAGCAATGTGAAGCCTGCCATGTAGATGCGCCAAAAGTGTCAGATGAAGAATTAAAAGAACTGATAGGGATAATACCTGATTGGGTTCCACAAGTACGTGATAACGTGATGATGCTTGAACGTGAATATAAGTTTAAAAACTATAAACTAGCGTGGGCATTTGCCAACAAAGTATCTGAATTGGCGGAAAGTGAATTTCATCATCCTTCTATTTTACTTGAATGGGGCAAAGTAACAGTGACTTGGTGGACCCATTCTATTGGTGGTTTGCATAAAAATGATTTTATCTGTGCAGCAAAAACGGATGAATTAGGCGAATAACTCATTTCAAGCAGTTGATAGTCTAATAAGGTAACAACATTTATCAAAATGCAACTTGGTAAATGTTGTGCTTTCATATCGTAAAAATTAGTTTACAATAGCCCTTTTGTTAAATACTAGATAAGGGCTTGTGAAATGCGTTTGGAAATTACTTGTCATGACCGTGTTGGCATGGGACAGAA
>Ga0209291_1004144_pt1 | contig 10231 bp, 8 predicted proteins | sample GOMGulsemesocosm_FD_184633 | JGI IMG/M metagenome (GOLD analysis project Ga0209291, IMG submission 184633) | Methane-oxidizing microbial communities from mesocosms in the Gulf of Mexico - GOM9B Gulf of Mexico (SPAdes) (version 2) | ecosystem: Environmental > Aquatic > Marine > Cold seeps | place... | reverse complement strand
GTAATATTAGAAAAGTTATCACTAAGCCAAGGTGAAACATTAAATGCTATCGAACTCGAACCTAACACCTGGCATACTGTTTTTCCGCTCACTGAAGATGCTGTAATTTTAGAAGTAAAAGAAGGGCCATATACACCAACTCAGGAGAATGACTTTGCATCATGGGCTCCAGTTGAAGGAAACGAGCAAGCAATACATTTTCTAAATTGGTTAGAAACGGCCGCACAAGGCGAAAAATACACATAAGTAAATCAAGCAGGATTTTTAGCAATTGGCTAGTTTCGCTTCGCAGTATAACCAAGAATTTTTGTTTGCTTAATTGGGCGTTTACATACTTTATTTAGCATTGTGGTTATCTATAAGGAACATTTAAATGAATTTGATATGTAAAAATATTTTTTTAGGGTTTTTATTAATAGTGTTATCGTCATGTTCAGATAGCCCTCAACAACCTGATGCTGATTTTATCCCCAAGAACACTAAGAATAGTTTTAAGGGGTTAGCTAGCCCGATAGTTTTTATTGATGAAGCACATCATAATTTCCACACGATAAAAGGAAGGTATAAACCATTTGCCCAAGTATTGAGGAGCGATGGCTACACTGTTGAACCCGGCAAGGAAAAGTTTACTTTAGAATATTTGAAACAAGCTGATATTTTAGTGATCGCAAATGCGCTTGATACAAATAGACGAGATTATAAGCCTCCATACGGTGATGCATTTGAGGACGAAGAAGTTGAAGCCGTTAAACAATGGGTATCCCAAGGTGGTTCTCTTTTTTTTATCGCGGATCACGCCCCTTTCCCAAAGGTATCCCATAAATTATCAGCAGCTTTCGGTTTTGACTTTAACAATGGCAGTGTCGATGTCGCCACATTTAATATTGATAATAATAGCCTTGCCCAGCATGTAATAACTAAAGGAAATCCCAATTTAGAACGCATCGTTCAAATAAAGTCATTAGGAGGTTCAGCTTTTCAAATACCACACAACGCCATACCTCTTTTGACGCTTGGTAAAGGTGCAACCTCTTTCATGTCTGACATACCTTTACAAGTATCTGCTGGCGCGCATAAAATATCGATGGATGGATGGTATCAAGGCGCGGTTTTGGAAGTTGGAAAAGGACGGGTAGCTGTATTTTCTGAGGCTATGATGTTCACGTCACAAGTTTATATTCCAACAGGTAAAAAAATGGGATTGGTATCTTATGGTGCTGAACAAAATGAACAGTTTCTACTGAATGTAATGCACTGGCTTTCAGGTTTAATTTGAATTTATGACTAGACAGAATATAAACAAGTCATGGAAGCCAACTATAAATATCCTCTTAATAGTCCGTTATGGCACAAGGAAGTTTTGGTGAAAAAAAATAAAGCTAAGTGTTCAATCAATATAATGTTATCTGCAATTTTCACTTCTCGTTTGGTTTTTCTTGCTATTCAAGTCTTCATGACATGTATTGTTTTTGGGTTAGTAGCAGCAGCTGAGACGGGTGAAATACAATTTCGTACGTCTTTCATCAGTTTTGTCGCCATATGGATTCTAGGCGTCCTCTACACCATTTTAATGCCATGGATTAATAAAAGCAGAAAAATTGGACTTGGTATTTTCACAGTCATTATGTCCGTGTTCTATTATAATGCGCTATAACAAGTTGCTCAAACAGATATTACAAGTGGCTAAGCTTCGTTCATCACACATTTAGACAACTATTTTTACCAATTCGCATGGCGTTATGTTGCTATGTCATTAGCTCTTAATCAGTAACTCGGTCAAATTGTAATTCACAAAGACGCTGGTATAAGGTTGAACTTGCCATCAATGATTTATGATCACCAGTGGCTACAATTTCACCTTGATCCATAACCACAATAATGTCGGCATGAACCACAGTCGATAAACGATGGGCAATAATTATGGTTGTGCGGTTTTTCATTAATTCGTTTAGTGCCGCCTGCACATGATGTTCACTTTGTGCATCTAAAGCACTCGTTGCTTCATCTAATAATAATACGGTAGGGTCTTTCAATATAGCTCTGGCTAATGCTATTCGTTGTTTTTGCCCTCCAGACAAACGAACACCTTGCTCACCTAAAAAACTATTATATCCTTTGGGTAACTGTTCGATAAATTCATGGGCATGTGCACGTTTTGCGGCTTTGATAACATCTTGGTCGCTTGCTGCGGGGTTACCGTAACGTATGTTGTGCCAAACATCAGAGCTAAATAAAATAGGGTGCTGGGGCACCATGCCCATTTCATGACGTAAATCGGTAAGTTTAAGTGTGGTAATGTTAGTTTCATTGAATGCGATGGCACCACTTTGTGGGTCATAAAATCGTTGTAACAATTCAAATAACGTAGTTTTACCTCCACCAGAAGGCCCAACCAAGGCAATAACTTTTCCAGTAGGAATACTTAAGTTAATGTTTTTTAATGCTGCGCGATCGGGTCTTGACGGGTAGCAAAAACTCACGTCATTAAATTCAATAATTGCTGTTTTTTGCTCCTGAATTTTAGCAGGAGTAGCAAGCTCTGTTATTTCACTTTTAATTTTTAATAGCTCTAACAAACGTGTTGCAGAACCTGCAGCGCGTTGTAATTCGCCATAAACTTCGGCAACGGTTGCCACAGACATCGCCACCATAATAGCGTAAAACACAAAAGCCCCTAATTCTCCACCTGTCATTTTTCCCTGTAAAACATCCATGCCGCCAACCCATAACATGCCGCTGATAGCGCCAAAGGTTAAGAAAATTACAATGGCGATCAAGAATGAACGTTGTTTGACACGACGCTTAGCAACAACAAAGGCTTTTTCAACCTCTGTGGCAAATGCTTGTTGTTCTCGGACTTCATGGCTATAACTTTGTACTACTTTAATATTTTGAATAATTTCACCGGCATAAGTGCCAATGTCTGCAATCGCGTCTTGTGAACTTGCTGCGAGTTTTCTCACTTTTTTACCGTAAATCATCATAGGTAACAAAATAAGTGGTACACAAAAAATGACAATCATAGTGAGTTTTAAATTGGTGATTAATAACATCAGTAAGCCACCGATTAACATTAAGAAACTACGTAATGCCATCGAAAACGAAGAACCAATAATTGATTGTAAAAGAGCGGTATCGGTCGTTAACCGTGACATTAATTCGCCGCTTCTGTTTTCTTCAAAATAACTGGGGTGTAGAGTCACAATACGGTCAAAAACGGCTTTGCGAATATCAGCGCTGATGCGTTCTCCTAGCCACGACATTAAATAGAAGCGACTAAAAGTTCCTATAGCAAGTAGTACTATTAAGCCAATTAACACTAAAATGGCCGTTTGCAATTGTTCGACAGAGCCTGCAATAAAACCACTATCAATGACAAACTTTACACCTTGGCCTAAAGATAAACTGACGGCAGAGGTTAGTAATAAAGCAACCAATGCTAGCGCTAACATCATTTTATAAGGTTTTATAAAAGCAAAAATAGGTAATAGGCTCGAAAAAACTTTATTTTTATCGCCAATGTTCTTGTTGTCAGAAGATGTGTTTGATGCCGACTGTTTTAGCGTAGAATTTTGTGTGCTCACACTTTGCTCGAATAGTGATGGGTAACCAATGAAATGGTTACAAATAAAACTAATTCAAGGTGTAGCAGCAATAGTTTACATCTAAAGGCACACACTAAAGGGGTGGTAACGTCATTTGATTGGACCCATTCAAGCTGATAACCCGAATAACCTCGTTTGACTCAAATATTAGCTAAAGCTCGCGAAGAAGGAAAACAGTAAGTAGTTACAAGTAAAAATAGAAAGTTCATTTATTATTTGACCATCACGGCACTTTAGATAATAGTACAATTAATCAGCAGGTTAAACTTATTAGAAAGGTAAAATAATGCATCGATTTTTCTTTATTATAACCATGTTCTTGACAACATACTCTCAAGCGAATGAACCTTTAGTTGCGGGTCATGTGTACAATCATCAATCAAAGGTGTTAAAGCAAGAGCGCCGCTTCATGGTAGATTTACCTGAAAATTATTATGATAACAAACTCAACTATCCTACCTTGTATGTCGTTGATGGAGACTTTCAATTTCAGCATGTTTCAGCCATTGTTAAAAATATGACGCGAATGGGGAAGATACCGCCAATGATTGTAATTGGTATCGCGACCCAAGGAAATGCTGATTATGTTTATCAAACAACGTGGGCAATTGACAATGAAACTGACTATGGTGGTACCTCATTATTTTATCAATATATCAATCGAGAATTGGTCCCTCATATTGATGAACACTACCGAACGAATAACAACAGAATTCTTTCTGGATATTCGTTAGGTGGATTGTTTACAACTTATGCTATGGTGCAAAAAAACACGCCGTTTAATGCCTATTTAGCAATGAGTCCTAGCTATTGGTTTGACGGTTACTCAGCAGAAAAGTCGATTGCAAAATATATTGATGAAAATGTAAAAGATAAAAAACTGCCTCCATCACCCTTATTTTTATCGGTAGCCAATGAGCAGGGAATGGGGGTAGATAAAGTTTATAAAAGCTTAAATCATCTCAATATTAAAGATTGGAGATTAGCTTATAAACAATACCCGAACGAAAATCATTTTAGTACAGCACTACCCGCATTACATGACGCTTTAAGTTTTTTGTTTGAGGGCTATTACGAAGATGGATATGAGTTAAGTGCTCATAAAACTGTGGTTGATGTTTTAGCTACATTTGAGAAGAAAAAGCAAAACTATAATGGTTTTAGAGTGGAATGGTTACAAGCCTATAAATTTTCAAAGTATGTTTTTTCTTCAAAACAAACGGACGATATTGAGAATATTCTAGTTGAAGTAAACAATCGTTTTCCTGACTCGATAGTTAATGTAACTAATTATTTAGCGTTAGGTTTTAATAGGACAAATCAATTTGAAAAAGCTAAGGCTATTTTAGATAAAGTTAAACTTAAGGGAAAAGAAATAGCATTGTGGCATCATCAATATAGCTTGTCTCTAGCGGGGCTAAAAGATTTTGAACTTGCTAAAGAATCTCAAGCACAAGCCATGGCATTAGCTAAAAAGCAGCAGTTACCTATGTGGCAAATATGGGAAATGAAATAGTTCAATGTACGAGTTCGTACTTGATATGACGGTTATTTACATTAATGATCACTTCATGACGATAGCTCTCTAAAAGTGAATACCAGGTTTCATTTCGGTTATGGAAATTGTGTTCAATAAAATCATAACAGTGAAGGGTCATAAAAGAGAAACTGAGTAAAAACAGCTTCTCTAAATTCATTTGGTGCTAAAGTTGACTTCTTGTTGAAGTGTTAACTGATAATATTCCAAAGTTACACTTTACATATCAAGCATCCCAATAAATAAAACTGAAGATTAACCTAAGAATATATTGCTCTGACTTTATTTCTCAAAGTCAGTCCTTATACGCCACATTTTATCCGTAATAATTAGACCTATTACCAATAGGAAAATGAAGGTAATTGATGGTGATGGAGCTAGAATCAAATCAATACTGTTCATCATAGTATGCAAAACAATCACTAGCAGAAGATTGCCACCTGTTCGTAAGTAGAACCAAGCATAAAGAATGGCATAAACCGGTCCTATCAATAGGTAACCAATAATCGATTCCGGACTGTTGGAATAGAAACCATTAAAAAAGAGAGGGAAATGCCATCCACCCCAAACCAAGCCAAGTATTATCGAGCTTTGCAGTGGATTATATTGTTGCAAAAGTTTAGGAAGCATCCACCCTCGCCAACCTACTTCTTCTCCAACCGCTACAATTAATAAAGTAAAAAGAATTGAACGTAGTGAAAATAAAATCCAACTAGATAATGTTAAGTCTGGATCTAGAAAAAGACTAAATTCTTGTCCTGTAGCCCATAAAAACAAATAACCTAAAAGATAAAATAAAACCGGCATAAACAAAGCCAGACACCACCAGCGTATTGGCGCATTCACTGCGGAAATCTTGCGCATATTTTTATTTCTACTGGTAACACAAGAAGCGAAAATAAACGCGCAAACTACAGCCGTCAGCATAGAGCCAAGTACTCCAATAAAACTAAAACCCGGAGCAACTACACAGGAAAACTTTATGGGATTGGATGCGTTTCCGGTGACTAAACTGGAGAGGTTTATTGTTGCTATTAGGATAAATATCAGGATGAAAGCTTTAATCCACTGGTGTGTAATTGCTATCGATTGTCTATTGTGAAGCCAGTCCATAATGAGGGCAGCCAAGCCGGGTCCCATACCAATCCCCACGAGTACTGATAGAAGAGTCCAATCTGAACCTACAAAAACTGGCAGTGAGAACCACACTCCCCAAGTAATGACGTAAGTGAGTAAGACAAAGGTAATTATAGGGCATTTGGAAGTGAAATTTGATGTACTAATCATATCCGTCCAGTTTTATATTGGAGTTATCGAATTGTTTCTTAATACGTCACAGGGTCTTTGTATAGCCGAATTCATACAATAACGGGGTATTTACTCAATAAAAAAAGACTCAATAGCGCCTCTTTTTTGCATCGTAACAAATACTTGTTTTCCATTACTCCCACCGAAGGCAACATTTGTTGGAAAGCGACCTTTAAGCTCTACCTCTCTTAATAATCTTCCTTGAGGAGAAATTATTGCAATTACTCCTTTTCCGTAGCGTGCTATATACAGGTTTCCCTGTTGATCGGTTCTCATGCCGTCTAAGCCATGATCGTCAAAATTAATCAGCAATTTTTTATTGCTTATATTGCCCTCAGTGTCCAATTGATATTGCCAAACATTGCGTTGAACGCTTTCATTAACATATAAAACTTTGCTATCAGGACTTACTGCAACACCATTAGTTGTTCCCATACCACTTTCTAATAAGATAACCTGGCGATCTTTTCCTATTCGCCATAAATTCCCATTACTGGCTGCCCAATTTGGATCACTGGCAAAAATAACTCCGTTGTTGGTTATGGCAATATCGTTAGGCTGATTCATCAAAGGAGAATGTGCATAGACTTCAACTTGACGCGTTAATGACTTTTCAGCACTTTTAGTATTAATCATCAAAATATTATGATTAATATAGTCGGCAATATACATATTCCCTTGCGTGTCAAAGCGGATCCCATTGCCGATCGAATTATTGGGAAGATGAATGAATTGTTCGACTTTGTTCTTACCAGTAATACGTCCGATAGTTCCGTCCTGCTGAAAGTTAACCACGTAGAGATTGCCATCTTCAGCTACTGCAGGCCCTTCAATGCCTTGAGTGAATATACCATCGATAACCCAATCAATACTCTGGTACAAAGTTCTCTCTTTAGAAGGGGAGGGCTGAGTCATTTCACAGCCAGCCATAATCATTACGGCGATGAACAACATTATTCTCATGGGAAAACTCTCTTTGACTTTAAAATAATTGGATGACATTAGTTATTTACCCTTTGCTTGTTTGTGTTTTGGCAACTTGTCATTAGTTGCTGAAGTAATGGAATAGCAGCAAGTACACTTTCATTTTGTTGTTCTTGTAGTTGGCTTAATTGTTTTCTCAGTTTTTCTTAGGTATTTTGAGGGAAAGGCGTTTCGCTTAAACGGCGTTAAAAGCTGACTAAACATCGATTGACGAAGCTAGCCAGTGATATAGTTTCCATTTTATCGACTCTGTAGGAAAATATTATTTAGGTGCCGTTCTCGTGCTAATTACCGTGCTAATTGTAGTACCTCCAGCTTCAGAACATTCAGGTTTTACTGCTGAATCCCATTTTATTGCCTGTCCTCGAGCAACAGGGCGAATAATACGCCAAGGCCAAAAACCAAACCTTTGTGTGCCAGCATAGTTAATAACAGCATCAGCTTCTAGTTCTTCAGCTTTATGAGCAAAATTTGGCAGTATATCTACTACACTTCCAAATGAGCCTTTGCCGATCTTTATTTGCTTGAGTGTGGTATAAGTTAAATCGGAGGGAGGTACGCCTGTGAATAAGCAGATTTCTAAAGAGTTAGCTTGTTGCATCTTATTAAGTTGAGTTGGTGTTGATGAACATCCTGCGATCAAAACTATGAACGATAATGTTATTAATTTCATATTTTTTTTATTACCAAATGTAGAGTTAATTGTCATTGTACCTAACGGCCGACCAGGCAGTTAACAATAGTTGACTATTCTTTTCGAAAAATGTGCAAACTAAAACTTTGTGCCCGTTTCTAGTCGTTTGTTTTATAGAAATTTAATCGGAATTTCCCCCATAGTTTCTATAATACGCATTAAACCATCTTTATCTACATGATTAAAGTTTATACTTATCTTTTGATCTCAAGTTTTTTTCTATAATTTAGAGAATAGTGCGCCAAGGCGAAAGCTGTTTATATCGATATATCATTTAAACAGAAAATACAGAGGTGATTGGTCTTCTTTTATTTCAGCGATTAAAGTTAAACTTCGTTGTGTCATGTAATTATTTTACCCGAAATATCATTCAGCTTTCCAGGTAAAATAATTACATTTTTACACGCTTAAAGTTGAAACTCAGTTACTGATTTTCTTGAAATTAAACTAGGTGAAAATACATGCTGGATACTTAAGTCTTTAACTTTATATACATTTTGTAAAACGAGCTTTGCACTCATTCTTCCCATTTCATATACAGGGTTATCGATTGTTGTGAGCTTAGGGTACAGGTAATTAGCAAAATTGACGTTATCGTAACCCATAATAGATAAATCTTCAGGCAATCTAAATCCGTGTTCTCTTGCATATTTCATCGAGCCTGAAGCCATTTCATCATTGGCGCAAACAATAGCAGAGAAAGATACTTTCTTATCAATGAAGTGCTTTAAGCCTTCTTTTCCGCCCGTTTCTTTAAAATCACCGATATAAAGAAGGTTTTCATAAAAAGGAATGTTTTGCTCTGCAAGTGCTCTTTTATGACCAATTAATCGGGTGCTAGCATCTGTTTTAAACTGTGGACCTGCTACGTAAGCGATATCTTTATGGCCTAAATCAATTAACGCTTTTGTTGCAAGGTACCCCCCCATTTCATTATCTAAACTGATGCAATTATCAACAAGTTCATCAACATATCTGCTCATTAAATATATCGGGGTTTTACCTTTGCTTAATTCAGTTAAATATTCATCGCTTACGGCTTCTACATGGATAATTAACGCATCACAATTACGACTGATGAGGAATTCAATGCCATCTTTTTCTTTTTCTTCTTCACTGTGTCCCGTCGTTATGATGACGTGTTTTCCGGCGGCTCTTAACTCTGATTCTATACCTGCCATCATTTGGCCGAAAAATGGGCCATGCAGTTCAGAAACTAAAACGCCAATACTGTTTGAACGGCTTGAAGCAAGTGACTGTGCAATTGAATTAGGACGGTAATCTAACGCTTTCATAGCGTCTTCAACTTTTATGCGGGTTTTTTCACTGACTTTGGTATTTTTGTTCATAACCCGAGAGACAGTCGCTAAGGAAACGCCTGCAAGTTTCGATACTTCGTAAATAGTAGCCATGAACGTCCTGTTGGTACGGGTAGTTTGAATGTGGTATTAGGAAAATAATACCACATAGATTAATGCATTAACTAGTTGAAGGTGAAAGTTAGCAAAATTAATAAGAGTTTTCTGCTATCTATATTAATTAGCGGCTATTAAGTGGCGTTTTTTCCCTAAGTCTTCAGTGATCTGTTGGTTTTTATTACAGGTAAGTGGATAGAACACCATTAAAGCTGCACCAGCAAAAGCAAAAGCAGCGGGGATCCAACTCATCAGTAATTGCATGCCCGGTAATGCACCATCAATAGTGCTTTTATCCATACCATTGTAGCCGTAACCTGCTAGCACTACTAAAACTAATGCACCCGCAAACCCGCCACCTGTTTTTTGAACAAAAGTACCAGCAGAGTATATTAATCCTGTAGCTCTGCGACCATTTTTCCATTCAGAATAATCGGCACAATCACCTAACATTGTGAAAAATAAGGTTGGCATCATGGCAGCAAAAAATTCAGCAGAGCACCCTAAAACAAAAATGGCTTGAATATTCCCAGCGGGTACCCAATAGAAGCCGGCAGTTAGTACACCACTCGATAATAAAGCAATAATGAAAAGTTTCTGTTTTCCTAATTTTCTTGCTAAATATCCAGTGCACAAAGCGCCTAAAATAGAGACTAAAAGTAGCCCGATAAAATATTTACCTGCCAGT
>Ga0209291_1004141_pt1 | contig 10232 bp, 7 predicted proteins | sample GOMGulsemesocosm_FD_184633 | JGI IMG/M metagenome (GOLD analysis project Ga0209291, IMG submission 184633) | Methane-oxidizing microbial communities from mesocosms in the Gulf of Mexico - GOM9B Gulf of Mexico (SPAdes) (version 2) | ecosystem: Environmental > Aquatic > Marine > Cold seeps | place... | reverse complement strand
TTCAGCTACGTTATTGTGTGTATCGTCGTCTAATTCAACCGTTGGCATAGAGCCACCACAACAATCCCACATCGGCCAACTGGTATTTTCACTTTCGTCAAAAATGGTAAGCGAAGGAGATGCTGCCGTTGCGCTATCTGAACTAATTTCTAAATTGGTTACTTGATAAACCGCTCCTTCTCCAACGCCCCAACCGGGAAATATCATCACAACATCGATAGCACTTAAATCTAAACCACCGTCTGCTAATGCACTCAATGGAAAAGTATAGGTTTGCCAAACACCTTCAGTAGGAGTCGCGCCTTCATTATTCGATGTTAGATCTATCGCCGCTTCAGTTGTTCCTTCTGAACTTTCTAATTTAACTGACCAAGGAGCGTCTGAAATATTAGGTAACGACACGACTTTCATATCGAAACTCAAAGTACCTGAATCAACAATAGGTGACGCATCAAACGGACTAACCTGTCCGGCAGGGTCTGTTATAAAGGCATCTCTGGTAATAAAACCATTAACCGTTGCCGTTTCACCTACACTGAATTGTGTAACAACACCATAATCAGCATCGTCAACAAGACTCGGGGTTGAGCCACCACAACAGTCCCATGCTGGCCAATTAGGGTTAGCAACACCTGAGAAAATAGTTAAATTTTGAGCAATACCACTCGATGGGGGTGAAGGAATAGGAGCTTTACCTTCTACTAAGGCATCGTCTGTACTGTCGTAGCCACCTCGAACGGTTTCACACCCTTTACCGGTAGTAACATCTTGCTGACATTGATAAACACGAACGTAATCAATCTCGAAAGTTTGACCTTGTGCAAAGGCTTCAGCGTCAACACCTAAGTTATTGGTATTTTCTGGCCAATCGCCACCAACTGCGCTGTTAATGATCATAAAGAAATCTTGATCATAAGGCGCATTATCCCAAAAAGTTGTTAATTCTCCGGTTATTGGATCAAAATTTTCAGTAAACCATCCGCGATGTGATAAGCCAACCGCTTGATCTTTACTATTGGTACGAACCGTTGATTTACGTTGTGTTGCATATAAATAATCGTCTACATACCAACGTATTTCACCCTCTTGCCATTCAACGGCATAAACATGGAAATCATCCGCTGGATTTTGTCCTTCAGGAAGCGCATATGACTTTCCTGAATTCACATTGTTAGGCCATTCTTGCCCATAATGAAGTGTTCCATGAATATTGTTTTCAATAACACCATCAGCATCAATCGTTTTTAAATTAGTTGCCTCGACAATATCTATTTCGCCTGACTTGGGCCAACCGCCATAAACATCATCGGTTGGTAACATCCAAAATGCTGGCCAACTTCCTTGACCTGAAGGAAGCTTTGCTTTTATTTCAAAGCGACCATATTTAAAATCAGCTTTATTTTGCGTGATCAGTCGAGCAGATGTGTAAGGTAATGCTGAGCCTTCCTCGGCTGGCAGTGCAACAATATGCAATGCGCCATCACTAACAAACGAATTTTCTGCGCTGTCGGTATAACATTGTTTTTCTTGATTGCCACCACCGTCACAGTTAATTTCATGTGTCCACTTTTTTGAATCGATTGAACTACCATCAAATTCGTCAGACCAAACCATTTCCCAACCACTAACCGGTTGAGACACATTTATTGCACTGGTATTTGTTTCGGTCTCAACACCACCACCACAACCTACTAGTGATAATGTTGACATCAAAGCGAACACGGGTGTTGTTCTATTTATCATTTTTTTCATAATACTTCCCACTGAATTACTAGCGACTTAATCTGTATTAACGTGAGTTTTTAACTCGTTTTATTATTTGCTATTAATACAAAGTCGAACTAGCTTTAGACATACAATTGCACATTAAGTATAAGTACAATCGCCCCCTAGATTCATAGTGAGTTAAATAATCGGGTGATACAATCGATATGCGGCGTTGTGGGTTACCCATGCGGCAACACTGAGCTTTAGAGGATTTACACGATGAAGAGAGACGTTTTTACGACAAGAGGTTAAATCTGTTTTTCCTCAATAACTCTTTGGATAGCACTGCTATAATTTCGACTCACTTTAAGTTGGACATGGTGACCTAATTCGAGAATACTCTCACTGTTTCTCATGGGCTTTACACTCTTGATAAAATTAACATTCACTAATGTGGACTTATGGATGCGAGTAAATATTTTTGGATCTAACTGACTTTCCAATTTTTTCATGGTGATACGCACCACATGTGTTTCTTCGTTTACATGAATACACATGTAGTCACCCGCTGCATCTATCCATTTAATATCGGTAATAGGCAGGAAAATTTTTTCATGGTCATTATTTTTGATCACTAATTCTTTTTTGTAAGGGCTTGGTAAAGGCTCATCAGTTTTCAACCAGTCTTCGAGCTCTGAAACAGCCAATCCAGACGTTTGACCCAATGCCCTTAACAATTTAAACTTTTCATCGGTTGAGTCTGTTTTGGGGGCCGCTGAAGAAACGCGCTGTAGAATACGCTCAACTGTTTTTTGAAGTCGACCTAAATTAGCTGGCTTCATCACGTAATCAATAGCATTTAGCTCAAAGGCATCAAGTGCATATTCACCATAAGCACTTACAAAAACGATCATAGGTAATACGTCTGATTGAAGCGCTTGTACAACTTCTATACCATTTAGCCCTGGTAAGCGTAAATCGAGAAATAACACATCGGGCGACAAGGTTTGACACAATTGAATAGCACTATCTCCATCTCCTGCTTCACCTATAACATCTATCTCAGGAATTTTTTCCAAACGAAGTCTTAAACCTTCTAAGGCTAAAGGTTCATCATCAATAATAACCGCCGTTAACTTTGTGATACTCATTCGCTTCTCTATTTTAAAAATGGAATGGAAATTAATACCGTAGTACCACCATCAGTACTATTTATTAGCTTAATATCAAAGTCTCCATTAAACATAGCATTTAAACGGGCTTTAGTATTACTCATTCCAATACCAAACCCTTCACTAATACTATTTTTTGATTCTTGACCATCATCCATTACTTTCAAAATAAGTTGATCATTGACCTTTGATGCGTCAATACGAATAACACCTCCTTGCTTACGTAATTCAATAGCATGTTTAATAGAGTTTTCTACTAAGGGTTGAAGCAACATGCTGGGAACAATACAGCCCATGGTTTCTTCAGAAATAGTTAGATCTACTTGTAATCGATTACCAAATCGAACTTTTTCGATGGATAAGTACAAGTCTAGCAATTCCAACTCTTTATTTAGCGTTGTTTTAGTTTTGTCATTTTTATCTAAAGAATATCTAAAAAACTCACACAGTTTATCAAGCATTTCATTCGCTTTGTCATTGTCATGCTTAAAAATAAGAGTCGAAATAGCATTTAAGGTATTAAACATAAAATGAGGGTTTAGCTGATATCTTAACATTTGTAGTTGAGCGTCTTTCGCTGCTGTTTGTGCACGTAATAACATTTCATGCTCTTTTTGCAGCTTATTATTGTACAACATGATGAAAAAAATTGAGGTCCAAACAAACATAGTGGTGATGGAAAACAACAACCAGCCACCAAACTCCAGCATATTCCAACCTTCGTTCCATTGTTGTTCATGAACCAGCACTTTAAAAAAGCTCAATTTGATAATATTAAATATCCCCCCAAGCGTGGCCGCAGAAACAAAACTTAAAAAGATTGTATGCTTAACCGATAGATGGACTATTTTTCGTATAATCCGCCACTGTAAATAAGAGAGTAGAAAACCACACAAGGTTTCAAGTAGTAAGTTAAAAAATTGCCCTGACATATTAAAGCCAGGCTCACTAATTTGAGGTCGTACTATCGCTAAAAATACAACCACAGCATAACCAAACCAACCAGCAAATTGTAACGTCCAAAACTGGTGACTTTGTTTTGAAAACGTTTTTTCACCAAGTTCTAAAATATGAGTGTTTTTATGTACTTCCATAGGTAATGCTAAACAACGATTAAGTAAATGACACTATAAAGATAAACCAAAGTAAGAGTAAAGACGTTATTTTGCGGTAAGGCGTGCATGTAGAGAGATAACTCATGCAGAGGTGTTAACTCTTTCTAATTAATATAATCGTTATAGCCATTGCAGAAGCTACAATGGCTCGACAATCCGAGTTTAGGTTAAAGATTATGTTAACCTTTAAGTTTTAATCCGGTTAAAAATGTAGATAATACGTCGTCTGAACAGTCTCGATAATGCTTATGGTTTACATTTCTGAAAAAGGCACTTAATTCATATTTGCTTAACGTCAAGCTAGCAAGTTCAAGTATTGCTATAACGTCATCAGCTTTTAATGATAAGGCTATTTTTAGTTTATTGAAAACAGCATTGTTATTTAATTGCTCTTCAGCTTGGCGTTCTGGCCCATCACTTGGCCCTCTTTTTTCTATAATTAATCCATTTAAAAAAGCAGCAAACTCGACATCAAGCAACTCTGTATAGGCAGGTTCATTCTTCTCTAAATATATATTTTGTAACTGCTCAAGCGAAAGGTTACATTGACCAAGTTTAAAAACAGCGCATACCTTCTCGTCATCAAAATTTAAAAGGTTACTAATACGTTTAAGCGTTATATTGTTTATCATTTATATGCCTGAATTGAGTCTTTATTTATGTGAATTAAGCTTTGAAGGGTATTTTCAAAGAATTACCCTCATTATAACCTAAGCGAGGCAATTTAACGTAAAAATTGGCTTAACTCTTTAATTTACGAATCAACTAAGATACTGAGTTTTGTCTTGTCGCTTGTTGATGACTTTATCAAGGTCAAGGTGCTCTATTTCTTTGGTTAGTTTAACAGCTATTCCTTCATGGTTAAGTAGCCATAATTTTCGCTCGATTCCTCCTGCATAGCCGGTAAGTGAACCGCTAGTTCCCACCACTCGATGACACGGAACAACTATCGTTAATGGATTTCGTCCATTAGCACCACCTACAGCTTGTGCCCCTTTAGGTTTATTCACTTGCTTCGCAATATCGCCATAAGACACCGTTTCACCAAAAGGAATAGTCGATAAAGCCAACCATACTCGCTTTTGAAAATCAGTGCCTTTGGGATCAAGCGCGATATCAAATTCTATACGAGTACCAGAAAAATACTCTGCTAGCTGAGATTTACAGGCATCAGTATGTTTATTAGGGGATCTATCGCTAACCTGATCTCCACAAAAAATAACATGAACAAGTCCTTTTTCGCTTGCTTTGCACTCCATTAATCCTAACGGGGTATTTACGTAATCAGTAAACATTAGAGGTGACTCCATAATTGAAAAGTTAAATAACTACGCCAAGGTGAAACCTGCTCAGGTGAAAACCCCGCTTTTAGATAAGGTGAAAGTTGCTGTATGGATTTTTTAACACCTAGATCGCCAGCAAGAAAAATATCAGGATCACTTAACCCCCTAAGTTGAGCGTATTCAATAGTCCATGGCCCAATCCCTTTTAACTTAGCCCATTCGGCTGGGTCACATACATAATCACCATAGCTAGACTCAAAACCCGGTTCATTTTCTACAAAATGTTGAGCTAGGTTCCGCAGCGTTTGTTTACGCGCCTCAGGTATTTTGAAAAAAGTTAATTCACTGGCTGCAATAGCTTTGGCTGTTGGAAAGTATACGTAATTACCCTGTTGTTCCCCTAATTCACTCACCAATTTTTCAACCAAGTTTCGAGCTGCATTGACTGAAATTTGTTGACCTAAAACAGCTCTAATTCCAGCTTCAAATATATTCCAAACACCGGGTAATCTAATACCTGAATTAATAGTAAATTCATCAATAAAACATTGTTGAAGATCATGTTCAATCACTTGCATATCAACATCTAAATCAAGTACACGCTTAATATTATTCACAACCTGTTTTAAATGAGTGATATTGTCTAATTCAATTTCAACGGTAAAGAGGTGATTATCTTGATCGTGAGTCGCGCTAAAGTGCCCTTTTGTTCCAAACCAGTTAAAAGTTCTACCGTATTGTTCACTTTCACACCATTCTAAACCATCAATAGATCTTGCCTTTAAAATACTTTGCATATGTGCCCAATTAAATGGCGGTCGATAATACAATTTTAGGCTTAGTGCTTTTCCTTGTTGGTGTCCTGATTTTCTTAACGATGAAGGGGTAAGTTCAAGCTGTGATTTAAAACAATCGTTAAAACGTCGAATGCTTGAAAAGCCACTAGCTAAAGCCACTTCGGTAATAGGTAAGTGTGTTTGATGTAATAATTGCTTAGCAAACAGGCATTGTTGGTATAAAGCGTAAGACTTAGGTGAAGTGCCTAAATGCTGTTTAAATAACTTACGTAAGTAACGGTCACTTATACCAAGTCGATCAGCAAGCTCTGTAAGCGAAGCACTCTGTAAAGCACCTTCTTCTATGAGCTTAATCGCTCTATCTAACGTGGCGTTTACCCCTTTCCAAGCTTGAGAAGTAGGTGCACTGTCAGGCCGACACCTTAAACAAGGACGAAATCCAGCGTTAGCACACTCAATTGCGCTAGTGTAATACTCAACATTAATCTCCTTTGGTGGAGAAACAGGGCAAATAGTTCGACAATAAATTCCCGTTGTTTTGACAGCGGTAAAAAACTTACCATCAAAACGAGGATCACGTGACAAACGAGCTTTTCTACAAACATCGGTATTTAACATGGCTAGCGCTTAGTGTTAATGAGTTAACTCTATAATAACGATTATTGTAGGAAATTCTGGCCATTTTCGGAACTGAATGTTGTATTAGTTTATTCCGTTTTTAAATAATAAAAAAGGCTTCGGGATATAGCCAGAAGCCTTTAACATTTTTCTTCCCTTTTCTAGGAAGTTCAAATAATAATGCTAGAGTGTTTCAATAACTCTTAAAACATAATCGTTAAGTACTTGTGGTGATTGTGTAACAAGTACGTCTAAGCTTCTTTCATTTACTTTGATTGTTGATGTTTCGCTAACAAAAAGATTCGCCGCTTCAAACAATATGTCACCAAGTACAATTTCTTCAAATATTTTATCAGGGTTTGACTTACAAAATAGAGTAAAAGCATAAAGCACTTCAACAATGGCAGATTTATAGTAAACCGGATGTAAATGCTGAATTTGCTCATCTATGGTATGAGCGAAACTTTCTTCTCTCGGGGTCATTGATGCGCGAATAAGCTCAGAGTCTAGTACTTCTGTTGCGTCAGTATTATCACCAAAAACAAGTGTTTTCGTATTCGCTAAGCTGTTCCAGATATCCGTAAGGAATTCGTCATCAAAACGAGTAATTAGACCCTTTGCTGAACGCCATTGCATCCAATCGGTATCCATTGCATCGGTTCTGCTTGGCTTAGTTTGATTAATATTTTGTTCCGTAAAGCTATATTCCACATCATGAGCAAATGCTTGTTGTTGAGCCGAAAGCATTTCCTGAACCATGTCATTCAACTCAGCTGGAGACTTCTTAGCTAAACTTTTGAGTGTTTCGTCAGTACATTCAGAGGAGTCTGCACATAACATTAAAACGTTATTTAACTTAATTGATCGTACACCATTAAACATAAAGGTATTAATTCTGATGGTATTACCTAAATTCACGAGTAACTCTTGAATTAGCGTACGTTCAAGCGGGTTACTTGCTACTTCATCTAACAATCCTATTAATTTTTTAGGTTTAAGTAGAGCGTGCTCGCCAGACAATACCAATTCATTTTTCTTACCTATACCAATGGTAATATGTCGAGAACAAACTTGCGCTACATCGTCAACAAGATCATTAAAAGCAAGATTTAGCATAGAAAAACATAGTCGTGCAGTTAACCAGTGCTGCTTTCGTTGGGCTCTTGTATATAAGGCTTCCACTAACGATTTAAAATCGATAATAGGTGTATTGGGTTCAACGACTGTTAACACAGAATCTAACTTAAATGTTTCACTCCATTTCAATAATTGTTTATAGCCAAGCTCGTCTGAGCTTTCAAGATTCTTTAATTCTTGTTGTAGTGTTTCTGGCAATAATGACAGATCAAACATCAACCAAGGAGATTGAGACACTTCAGCTGAATTACTTAACGCATTAATTTTAATATTAGAAACAACAATATCATTCACCTTTGACGCTCTAAGAGCTAAGCTAGCCGAGGCATAACCTATATTGCTTTGCGTTTTCCTTAATTGATATGAACCTATCGTTTCAAACAATTCAAGTGCGTCCTGGCTATCACACATGTCTTGTGTAAACAGGTAACTTACCACTGCCACTTCATCATTAATCCAATGTTTCGATATATGGGCAATCTCATCTTTTAGATGTGTACTAGCAAGGTGAGCATCAAAAACGCGGTAGTTGTTTTTCTTATGTTGAATACAAGATAACGACAAATATGGTTTATTATTAAAAACATACGTTTGAGCTGTTGCTAACCCCTGTAATCTTCGCTTTGGACGACCCGTTAACCCTAAGCTACTGTTAGCGCCAACCATTCTATAAGAGTCGACTAAGTCACTTGCACTCATGACATTGATAGGGGCGATTTCGTCTATAGTTTCTGCAATAACACCATGTTTAGCTAGCTGCTCTTTAACGCAGTTATTTTCGGCTAAAACAACCAATGCTATTTGTCCATTGGTGTTTTGTGTTGAACGAGATCTCAGTTTAACTGGATCTAAATCATCTTTAGTCACCAAACCTTCATCAAGCATTAAGCCGGTAAAGTACATACTTTGTGCCCAAACCAGTGGAATATTTTCATTAGGAACACGAGGTTGAGAACCAGGATTTTTCTTCTCTGCTTCTATGTTTTCTTTTTCAACATAATACAGCTCAGGTAATAGTTTTTTACCATCAACTTCTACCATTAAAGATTCAAGTTTTGTACGATACTTTTGCGCATCATCAGTATTATCTTCAAACAGTGCTTGAATATAAAGATAGGTATAAAAGAGTGGCCACTCTGATTCGATATTTTCAAAATTTGCCAGCTCTGAGTGTTCATAGTGAATACGAGTATGGTCTTCTATACTCGTTTGGTGCCCATCCCATAAAAAGCGTTTACAGCCGTAGTTACCACCGAGTTCAGACAATATTTTACTTCGGGTTTTAGCAACAACTTGCTTGTCAGTTACTGCAAAAGCTGGAAATCCGATAATACTTAAAATAGCACTGTCTACTTCTTTAGAAATCGATTCACGTGGTAACAAATGCGTAAGTGTATTTCGTGCTCTTGAAATAGCGTCAGGAATGGTATGTATGATCGCCTTAGGGTTACCTTCTTGACCAAATACGTTAAAGCCGTCGAGTGCTTGTAGAGCCGCTTTAGCCATACCAACTGAGCTAGCGTTAATCTCTGTTTTACCATTGTTAATTTTGTTACCACGTTCCCAAATACCGTAATCAGGAATTCGATAAGCAAAGGCAATGTAATAGACTAGGTTTTGAACAAAATCGACTTCATCAATGGTTTGAATAATACGTAAACCCGATGCTGTCATTTGGGCAATCATCAACAAGAATATTGAGGTGGCATCAATTTGTAAATGACCCCACTGATCATCTTCAACAACGGGTAAACCTGAAATCGTACAGTATTTTGCATGTAAACAATCAAGCGGGTCTAAGGTGTTTTTAAAGGTTTCAACCTTCTTAGACTGCCTCATCATTGACTGTAACAAGCCACGCATCAGCTTAATAGTTGATTGAGAAAGCTCATCACATTTTACTGTTTCACCCGTTCGTTTAAATGCACGGCTTAAACTCCACACACTCAAAATTGAATAAACATTATCTCGTACCCACGCATCGGTATAATCACCATGGGTAGTAATGGCGGTGCTCGCTGGTAGCAACCCCGTTACCGGATGCTGCCTGCTAATAATAATATCGTTGATATCTTTATATAAACTATTAAGTAATGACGTTTTATTCATAAATAACTAACCATAGTGAGGCGGTAAAAATAAAGGTTCGTTAGGGCCTGTTGATCTTTCGAGATTACTTTTACAGCAATATGTTTGATATTTATACGAGGCAGAGTATGTGACGCGTACCTGGCTACTCGAACATGCGATAACGCTGTATAAATTTCAAACATATACTGCCCTTTGGGTTCATTTAAAACGAATTTACTCATTGCTGTTCGCTTTTATAATAGAACGACTATTAGATAAAGCTCACATCGCGATTAAATCCGTTTTAAATTGAATAAAATTTAACCCTGAAAG
>Ga0209291_1004140_pt1 | contig 10233 bp, 7 predicted proteins | sample GOMGulsemesocosm_FD_184633 | JGI IMG/M metagenome (GOLD analysis project Ga0209291, IMG submission 184633) | Methane-oxidizing microbial communities from mesocosms in the Gulf of Mexico - GOM9B Gulf of Mexico (SPAdes) (version 2) | ecosystem: Environmental > Aquatic > Marine > Cold seeps | place... | reverse complement strand
CGGGTGTATTTCCAACACGACACAATGATGAAGACCCGACGCGGATGTTTGCGGGAGAAGGTTTACCCGAAGATACCAACAAACGTTTTCATTATTTAATTAAAGGCCAAAAGTCGATTCGGTTATCTACGGCATTTGATCCTAATACTTTGTATGGACATGATCCTGCAATAAGCCCAGATATATGCGCCTGTATTGGTATGTCAGGGGTGTCTATTGCAACGCTTGATGATATGAAAGTATTGTATTCAGGTATTGATTTATGCGATGCCGCAACCTCGGTATCGATGACAATTAATGGCCCCGCGCCGATATTGATGGCTTGGTTTTTACATACCGCCATTGATCAGCAAGTCGAGTTGTATTTAACACAAGCGAACCTATGGTCAAAAGCCCATAAACAGATTAAAGCTTATTTTTCATCTTGCGGTATTACAGCTAAGCAAAGACCGATTTACCGTGACGTATTACCTGAAGGTCATAATGGTTTAGGGCTCGCACTATTAGGTATTTCAGGACAAGTATTGATGGTCGAATTACTTGGATTGGAGGATGAATACATAAGGCTTAAACAAGCCACTTACAATAAAGTCAGGGGGACATTACAAGCCGATATTTTAAAAGAAGAAATTGCTCAGAATGAATGTATTTTCTCATTGGATTTTGCGCTGCAATTAATGGCTGATATGCAGGGCTATTTTAGTGCGAATGCTATCGTTAAATTTTATCCCGTCTCGGTTAGTGGTTACCATATTGGTGAAGCGGGAGCGAATCCGATAACCCAATTAGCCTTTACATTGGCCAATGGGTTTACTTTGCTCGAATATTATTTAGCGCAAGGATTGAAGATCAACGATGTGGCACCAAGGCTCAGCTTCTTCTTTAGTAATGGTATGGATCCTGAATATGCAGTGATAGGGCGGGTTGCTCGCCGGATATGGGCTCGCACATTAAAATCCGTTTATAATGGTAATGACCGCAGCCAGAAATTGAAATATCATATTCAAACATCGGGGCGCAGTTTACAATCGAAAGAGATCGATTTAAATGATATTCGCACCAGTTTACAAGCCATTTATGCACTTTGTGATAATTGTAATAGTTTACACACGAATGCTTATGACGAAACTATCACAACCCCGACTGAAAACTCTGTTTATCGTGCGTTATCGATTCAATCCATTATTAATCGTGAGTTTGGGTTAAATAAAAATCAAAACCCACTGCAAGGCAGCTATGTCATTGAGCTGTTAACCGATCTTGTCGAAGAAGCTGTATATTCTGAATTCAATCGCTTAGCACGACGAGGTGGTGTGTTGGGGGCGATCGAAACGGGCTATCAACGCGCTCAAATTCAACAGCAAAGTATGTATTATGAGACATTAAAAAGTACAGAAAAATTTGATATGGTCGGGGTCAATTGTATGTCTAGAAGCCATGGACACAGTGATGGAACTGACACAGTGAAGATGAGTAAAAAACAGCTAGTGCGTTGCCCTGACGTAAAGAAAAAACAGCAAATTGAGGCTATATCACAATTCCATAAACAGCATAAGGAACGCAGTGAATGCGCATTGCTGTCGATGAAAGTCGCGCTATTATCAAGAAGTAATAGCTTTGGAGCATTAATGGATGCAGCACCTACGGCTAGTTTGTCGCAACTGGCGGGTATTCTATATTTAGTTGGTGGTAAATACCGTCGAAATATGTAGAGAATCGATAAAACTCACACATTAATCGCCATTACATCGGCTTTAAATCTTAATATGGAAAGCAATATTGTTTATTTGATTATGTGATGAGTTTCAAATGAAAGCTTGCATTGCTGTTTTTTTATGTTACATTGGTCACATCTTCTCGAGAAGATATAAAAATGCTCAAAGGATGAGTCCGTTAAACCGCCTCCAAGGAACCGAGATCAACTGAACCATTTGGTTCGATTTTTGATTAATGATTTAGAAGGTGACACTTATGAAAAATTCAGTACCTACAACCCCTGTTTTTGGTGATTTATATAACTCAAAATTCACTTACCCAAGACACTTAGGTTACTAATTTCCTAGGAATTCAGAATTGAACGCCATCTATTTATAGATGGCGTTTTAGTTTCTGGCATCCGACGCCTACCCATTATATTCTTATCTCTTACCTGTTTTTTATTATCAATATTTTAAAACACCGCATTCTGCTGTAATTCTGGTTATACTGGTGAGCTAAAATGCGAGTTACGATCAGGAATTGATCGTTTAGTCTTTAAACAGAGGAGTGTTGTTTTGACTCAGTTTCGTCCTTGTATTGATTTACACCAAGGTAAAGTAAAACAAATTGTTGGTGGCAGCTTGAATGATCAAGGTGCTGCGACTAATTTTATCAGTCAATATGACGCGGCGTATTATGCCGATATTTATCGTCAACATGATTTACGCGGTGGCCATGTGATTGCATTAGGCCCAAATAATGAAATCGAAGTGCTAAAAGCATTAGAAGCATGGCCTCAAGGATTACAATTCGGTGGTGGTGTTAATTTATCTAATGCCGCTCAGTATATAGCGGCTGGCGCGTCTCATGTCATTGTTACATCATACCTGTTTGATGGTGACGAGTTTAGCTGGGAAAAATTAGCGCAGTTAAAAGCGTTAATCGGAAAAGAGCATTTAATTTTAGATTTGAGTTGTAGAAAAACAGCTCAGGGTTGGAATATTGCAACGAACCGTTGGCAAACAATCACGAGCACAGTTATTAATGCAGACACATTAGCGCAACTTTCTGAGCATTGCGCTGAGTTTTTGATTCATGCTGCCGATGTTGAAGGGTTGCAGAATGGCATAGATCAAGAACTTGTTACTTTACTCGGTCAGCATACGACAATACCGGTGACTTATGCTGGTGGTGCTCGCAGTATTGATGATCTTGCTTTAGTCGAGCAATTATCAAAGGGTAAAGTTGATTTAACGATTGGCAGTGCGTTAGACATATTTGGTGGTTCTGGTATTACATTACAGCAGTGTATTGATTGGAATAAAAATCATTAATATTTATTAATATGGCAGGTTTTATGACGGTTTATGCCGATAAAATCTGCGATATAATGCTGTTTAATCCTTATCAAGAATTGATAGTGTGATGAAAATCAATGTTCAATATGATTTTCCATATGTATAGTATAAACACCTTTTAAATCCCTATTTATTCTACTAAACTGCCATTTCAGTTTTGTTTTGTGGTTTATTATGAGTGGTATTAAAGTTTCTGTCGATCGTATTCAAGTGGGTAATTACGTTAAGTTACCTTTAGGTTGGTGCGATCATCCCTTTATGTTCAATAATTTTAAAATCGATACTCAAGAAAAACTGCAGCTCATTCGTAAGCTTGGTATTGCGCACGTTACTGTTTATCCACAACGCAGCGATAATGGCTTATTGCCTCCACAAACTTCGAATGCTAAACAACAAGAATCTTCAGATGTGCTTGATGTAGATCTAGAACTGGCTAAACGTGAGTTGTGGGAACGCAAACAGAAAAAAATCGAAGAATTAAAAACTCATCGCCGCAAAATAACTAAAACAGAAAAAAACTTTCAATCAGCAATGATTCAAGTGCGTTCTGTTATGAGTAAACTATCGAGTCGCCCTCTTAATGCGATTGATGAAGCAGAACAACTCATCGGAGATATGGTTGAGTCTCTGTTAAATGAAGAACATATCGTTTTACACTTGATGAGTGAAACTAAAGAAAATGAAAATATTTATTACCATTCATTAAATGTAGCAGTGCTCGCAATGCTTGTTGCTAAAATGAAAAAGTTAGATGCTAATGCCATTAAAACTATCGGAATGGGCGCGCTTTTTCATGATATGGGTAAGTTGAAAATACCCCCGCAAATCCTGCGTAAAAAGACAGAACTCACCAACGCAGAGCAAAATTTTTTAAGGTTACATCCTAAATATGGGCTAGATCTTGTTAATTTAGTGGATACATTCCCTGAAGCCGCTAAGTCTATTATCGCACAGCATCATGAGCTATTAGATGGTAGCGGTTACCCTAAAGGGTTGAAAGGCTCTGATATAGACCCATTCACTCAGCTTGTTAGTGTTGTGAATAAATATGACACACTTTGTCATCCGAACGATATAACCAAAGCAAAAGTACCGTCGAATGCCTTATCTTGGCTGTATAAAAATAGCGCGAATAAGTATAATCAAAGTGATTTAAAACTGTTAGTGAAGGTGTTGGGAATTTACCCTCCGGGTAGTGTTGTACGATTATCAAATGACCAGATAGGACTGGTACTGTCAGTGAATTCAGATAGATTATTGTATCCTAACATCCTTATTTATGACGCTGAAGTACCTCGAGCTGAATCCCCGATCATTGATCTTGAAGAGCGTGAACTGTCAATTACAGGTGTCATTAAACCGGATAAATTGCCTGAACATATTTATGAATACTTAAACCCGAGAAGTCGCATTAATTATTATTTTGAAAGTGCGAAAAATAATAATTAATTAATAGGTTTATAATTAAAGCATTTACACTATAATTGTAGTCCGCTTAATCCAAAAGGTGTCCAGACTTGAATACGCAACAACGTGGTTTTACTCTTATCGAATTAGTTATTGTGATTATGATTCTCGGGATATTATCTGCTACCGCTGTGCCCCGATTTTTGAATTTAGCTGATGATGCTGATATCGCCGTTGTTGAAGGAACAGGTGGCGCTTTAAAAAGTGCAGTAAACCTTGCGCACAGTAAGTGGCTAATTATAGGCTCTCCAGCTGATTTTGATGCTCGAAATGATTTACGATTGTATGGGGCGGGTTTGGATGGTCAAATTGATCTTAATACTGCTGGGTGGCCTGCGCAGAGCTTTTCTGGCTCAGATACAGTATTAAAGACTGGTAATGTAGCTGATTGTGTCTCTTTGTGGAATGCAATTTTAAATACTGGTAGTGATAGAATTGATGAGTTAGCAACGAGTGAACCATATGTTGTTGAATATCAACAGGACGGAATTTGCTTATATAAGTGGAGTAAAAAGACTGAGCTATACATTCGTTATGATTCTAATACTGGCGATGTGAGTGTTAATGTACCGTAATATTACGCACACAGATGGTGACGGTGTTATTGACAGCCTTGATGTATTTTGACCGGACGAGATCTAGGGTAGAAAATGATGCACATTCATATAAACCGCTTATCTCTCTGTACATCTAAATTCGATACTCCCTGGATCTTGTTGAAATAATATCAACGCTTGTTTTAATTCAGGTTTAGCATATCGCTCTGATGTTCAATCAGAGCCTGCTGATTATCCCCGAAATCTTCTGAATACCATAACTGGTATAGTTTCCTGTATAATGAATTAGTGGATTCTGCCAAGTGTGGCGTGATATATAGAATAAAATCACTTACTTTGAATGGGATGAAATGCATTATAAAACAATAACACTAAATGACATTAATCAATCGTGCTTGCGGTTATTTACAAACGCTTACATAACGCCCGGTAATTTCAATTACAATACCTCCCCTTAAACGCTAATCAACATGTCTGGCGTATTTACAATTATAGAGAGGATGTCAATGACATTAGTACAATCGACAGCTATGGCTGTTTTATTATCTGTTTTCCTAACTGCTTGTGGCGGTGGTGGCGGCGGTGGTTCTACGACTACGACGACTACTACTACAGGGAGTAATACGACGGATACAGATGGTGATGGTGTTATTGATAGCCTTGATGCATTTCCGAATAACAAAGATGAAATAATGGACTCTGATGGTGATGGGGTAGGCAATAATGCCGATGTATTTCCCTTTAACCCTAACAGAACATTATTTAAGGTAAGCGGTCGTATTACAGGAATGACAGGTCAACTTTCCATTTCTATAAATGGGAATACTAAACTATATGATAGTAATGATACGTTTGAGTTTAAACTGGGTAAAAATATAAACCTAGCAATGACGTTGAAGGCGGACCGTTTTGTTTGTTCTTCTAGCATTGTTAATCATGTTGTGCAATATGATATATCGGATATTAAAGTAACATGTTCACCTGATTCAGATGGTGATGGCACAATTGATAGTATTGACGCATTTCCTAATGATCCAATGAGATTCAAAGTAGATAGTGACGCGCATTCATACAAACCTAAATTTGATGTTGGATTTAGCGGTATCGTTAATCTTAATGATACAGGTGAAGCAGAAACAGAAAATGTAGAGAATATCGCGAGATTGGTAAATGAAGTCTACGATAACACAGTGCTAAAGATAATTGCTGGTATTGCAAAAAAGTCGTGGACTAAACCGAGTACGTTGGAAGGTGCTGTGGCAACTTGGAATTCTCAGTTGAATGAAAAGTTTGTTTATACTGATCCCACCGGTGTAAAATACGATTTTACTTTAGTCGAGTATAAGAGTGACTCTTCTTTTAAAGTTGACATTCGCAACAACAGGAAAGATAAAAGCTTCACTGTATCTGATTCTGAATTTTTTAAGAACAAAATTATAGAGTCCAATAGTAATGATGCGGCCGATCGTGAGTTGAAATTATTTTCTTATCATCCAGGTGAATTCTGGGAAGTAGATGTTAGCATTACAGTTAACGACGGGGCTGTATCGCTATTTTGGCTGCTTGAACGTGCTGGTGGAGGGAAAGGTGGACAGATTCTTGCTCAAATGTATACTTCAGCATCAACAGCCGACTATACTGTTACTAGCTCGTATGGCAAGCCAAAAGGAGTTCCTATCGGGTATGTTGAATTTGATAAAAATACTGCGGAACTTGAATTTAGAAATAAGGTATCGGATGTAAGAGCTAAAGCGAATTATAATCAAAATAAAGACATATTAGAGTGGGTTAAATAAACAACGTCTCTTTGTACGTCTAAATTAGTCATCATGGCTGATTTAGACGCCAATCATATTTAAAATAGATACTCCCTGGATCTTGTTGAAATAATATCAACGCTTGTTTTAATTCAGGTTTAGCATAGCGTTTAAAATGTTCAATCAGAGCCTGCTGATTATCCCCGAAATCTTCTGAATACCACTTGTAAATACTTGAAACTTCTAAATCGTCACCTTGAATTGAAACGCCTCTGGGATGATTGATATAAGCATAGGCACCTGCAGTTAATAGTTGTTCGGTATTACTTGCCGTGAATGCAGTGGTAGATAAATTTGGGCAACCATAACTGGCACAGTTTACGGCATAATGGATACGTGGATCTTGCCAAATAGGGCGTAGTATTTCATGTTCTATATCATTTAAGCTGAGCGTTTGACCATTGACTGTCACCGCATCATCATCCCAAGGGCCGAATGAAAAGAAACGACCTCCTAATTTTGTAATGGATTTAACCGGATAATTCTCCAGAATCAGTTGTACTGTCTGTGCATTATATAAGTTTATCCAGTAGGCTTGTTGCTGTGCTTTAGTGTGTTGCAAGGGGTTGATGTTTTGCAGTTGAATGAGATATTGGTTGAGAATTACTTTGTCTGCATTGGTCAGGTTTTTGTAATTAAACAAGTTAATCGCATTCTTATCTTTATCCACGATTAAATAGCGATTTAAAATATATTGCCATTGACTGTGGTCGATATCCTGCGATGTGATTTCATTACTTTTATTCCAGTAGACCGTCGTTGTAGCCATAACATTAATAGAGTAGAAGCCACTAAATAGTATGATTAGTAGCCCAATAACTATACGTGTTTTTGGCATTAATAATGTTAAATTGTGGGTCATATTGATACCTGCCTTTGTATTTATATTTACTTTATTATTTAGTCATTTAATGACATTGTTTTACGTTTTTTTACTGTGTTCGCCGTATACACATGGGCGATTTTTGGCTATCTTCCGCACTTCACATTTTATTAATGCATATTTATTATTGTTTGGAGTGTTAGTGGTTTATAAGAGTATTTTTTCCTCGTTATTGTCTTCGGCATTACTCGTGACAAGCAAGGTGAGTGCAGAAGATGTTGTCGATATAATGACTGAAAATAATGGCATGGAAAGGCCTGCGTTTGATACTAAAGTCGCGGTAGTTCCTTTAATTATCTCAACTGAAAGATTGGGTACTGCGCTTGGTGTCTCTGGGGTAATCAAACATGCAGGGCAGCCACAAGCATCAATATTTGGTCTTGGTTTATACAGTGATAATAACAGTAATATCAGCTTTATCTCATTTAATAATTATACATTACCCAGTGTAAAACAATGGCTGTTTTCAACAGAATATTACCGTGGTGACTTTAAATCGGGGATATATTTTCTGCCTACGGCAAAGGCGCCTGAAGATACCTTGTTGACTGATGAAATAATCGCTGAAGGTGTCGAATCATCTCTCCGTGTGAATGCAAGATACGTATTACCATGGGGGAGAGGGGTTAACGGTGCCGCGCGTAGCCTTGTCCGCCAACGTAGTGAAACAGGGGCTAACCCGCTGGAATTTGGTGTTACAAGCATTAATATAACGCCGTTTAAACAAACGCGAGATGTAGTAGGTTATGATTATTTACCTGACATTTCACAAGGGTTAGAGTTACAATTTGATTGGGATAATCGCGATAGTATTGGTGATACGACGTCGGGTAGCCAAACTCGATTTACTGTACGACGTGACTTTGGTGATGATGACCGTGATAGTTGGACTACATGGCAATTAGATCAAAGCGCTTATGTCCCTTTTGATGGAAACACTTTGTTTAAAGAACAAGTATTGGCATTTAATTATTATCTTGCAGACACACCAACATGGAATAGTGGTTCGGAAGCGAATCAAAAACATCGTCCCCCCTCTTTTGCTGGTATCAAACTTGGTGGTTTTAACCGGCTACGTGGTTATTTACCTGGACAGTTTCATAACCGTAGTGCCGTTATGTATAGTGCCGAATACCGAGTGAAGCCACATTGGCAACCGTTACATAATTTACCATTTTATAATTTCCCTTGGTGGCAATGGTCTGCATTCGTTGAAGCTGGCCAAGTTTTAGATACTTTTGATTTAGTGGAATTACATCGTGATTTGAAATGGACTGCTGGTTTAGGATTACGATTTAACGCTGAAGGTGTGGTTGTACGTATTGATTACGCACAAAGTGAATCAGATAAACAATTATGGTTTATGGTTAACCAAGCATTCTAGCAGTAAAATAATAAAGCCGTAACAGTGTGCCATTTAATCGGATACTGTCACGGCTTTTTAGGTACTGTAATCAGATGTTATTTTTTAAACATTGATTTTAAATCAGCAAATGGATTATAAGTTGCTGATTCTTGATTATTATCACCCGCTTCAACCTCAGTCGCGTACTGATCATGTTCGGTATATTTAGAATGCTCGTTGTCATGGCAATATAAGCAAAGCAATTCCCAGTTACTCCCGTCATTCGGGTTGTTGCTGTGATCATGGTCCATGTGGTGAACAGTTAACTCTCTTAAGTTAGAATAAACAAATTCGCGGGTACAGCGGCCGCATATCCAAGGGAATAACTTAAGTGCTTTTTCGCGATAACCTTGTTCCATGCGCTTATACGTTACGCTGGTACCTAAAGTATCTGATGACATAGTTGTTCATCCATAATAATAAAAAGGTTATTGTAAAAGTATATCTAACACTGATCAATAGCTATTTTAGTCTGTTCTAGGCTACCAGATTAAAACTGGATCAGGTAAAATATGTGCAATTCAAATTACCAGTATTCAATCTTACTTATGTCAGTTTCAAAAATAGATCCAACGGCTCTTAAATATCTGTCAGCCTATTCAGACCAAGTTCAAAGCAAAGTAAAGCTGATGTTAGAAAAAGACACACTTGGTCAATTTTTATTAACGAAATATCCGAGTACACATTCAATTACCAGTGACAAAAAATTACGTGAATTTGTGATGGATCTTAAGAATAATTATTTAAAAAAATCATCGCCTATCAGTAAAATCATTTATGATCCTAAAATTCATGTGGTGAATAACGCGCTTGGTTTACATACTTTTGTATCGCGCGTGCAGGGCAATAAATTAAAGAGTAAGAATGAGATCCGTATTAGTGAAATGTTTAGACGCTGCCCAGAACCTTTCTTGCAGATGATAACGGTACACGAACTCGCGCACGTAAGAGAAAAGAATCACGACAAAGCCTTTTACAAGCTTTGTGAGCATATGTTACCTGATTATCATCAGTTCGAATTTGAAATGCGTTTGTATTTAACACAGGT
>Ga0209291_1004135_pt1 | contig 10239 bp, 10 predicted proteins | sample GOMGulsemesocosm_FD_184633 | JGI IMG/M metagenome (GOLD analysis project Ga0209291, IMG submission 184633) | Methane-oxidizing microbial communities from mesocosms in the Gulf of Mexico - GOM9B Gulf of Mexico (SPAdes) (version 2) | ecosystem: Environmental > Aquatic > Marine > Cold seeps... | reverse complement strand
ATTACAAGCTGAATTTGCTAGCGCAACCATGAAAGTAGAATCGTTATTTAAAGCTGAAAGCAAAGATAGTGTTTATGTTATTCGTCGACAATTCGGAGGAGCTCAATGAGTGAGCAATTAGTAGTAAGGCTTGGTAGTGAAAGTCGACAAGCAATACATTGGTTAGTGTGGTCAACCGTTGAAAGCGAGATCATTGCATCAGGTGTTTTGACCAGTGCCGCTGAACTTATCGAGCTAAAATCCCGTGCTGGTGGGCGACCTATCATTGCATTAGTACCAAGCTGTGATATCACGTTTAAAGAGGTGGAATTACCTGGGCGTAGCAATAAGCAATTACTCAATGCATTACCCTACATGCTAGAACAAGAATTGAGTAGTGATATTGATAAGTTACACTTTTCTGTTCTAGGTAAGACTGCGAATACTGTATCCGTTGCGGTGATTGCGCATGACAAAATGCAGCAGTGGCAATCATGGTTATCGGATGCCGAACTAGTTTGCACACAAATTATTCCTGATGCCTTAACACTGCCGTACAGTGAAGAGAGTTGGAGTGCGATTGAATTAGATGGGCAATGGCTTATTAGGAAAACTCGTACACAAGGTATGTGTATTGAGACCGCATTATTAGGTTTTGTCTTGCCAACGGTTGCTCATGTAGACGTTGATGATGAGAGTGCTGTGCAGACGGTGACTAGCTATTCTACTATCGATCATCTTGAGTTAGATAATTGGCAACAGAATACAATTGAGTTGCCAATGAAACTTTGTGCTGAGGGCGCTGTTACCAGCCGTTATAACTTATTACAAGGCGAGTACAAAATAGTACGTGAAGAAAATGTCGCATTAAAATTATGGCGTGGTACGGCTATCGCAGCAGGTCTAGCTATCGTGATGATATTTGTGAATCAATTTGTGATGTTAAATAAGTTAGAACAGCAACAAATGGCATTAGAGAATGAGATTAAGCAGGTATATAAAACGGTATTTAAACCGAAGAAAATGCGCCTAAATACGCGTTTAGTTAAAAAACAGATGCAGAATCGTTTAAATGATTTACGCGGTGGGGGCAGTGATTCAGGATTCTTAGTGATGTTAAGTCAGCTGACCCCTACATTTAAACAATCACCGGATATTAAACCTATTTCAGTTCGATTTGATACGAAACAGGCAACATTACGATTGCAAGCAAGTGCGGCGGACTTTCAGGCCTTTGATCAATTCAAATCATCGTTATCGACTGAGTTTGATGTTGAACAAGGGACGTTAAGTCAACGAAATGGCCGCGTTCAGGGCACGCTGGATATTAAGGGTAAAAAATGAAGGCATATTGGCAACAATTAGAGCAAAAAGAAAAGCAGCTCATTAGTTTATTAATCGCCACATTATTGCTTGCAGGTGGTTACTGGCTGGTTTGGCAACCGTTACAAAATGATATTAGCAATACCCAACGAAAAGTTAATGTTCAAACGCAAACACTCGCCGATGTGAAAGTGATAGGGCAAAAAATTATGAATTTACAGGGAGGCCAAGTAAACCGTCCTGAAGCGGGTGATCTTAACCAGCTTGTTAGTCGTAGTGCTAAACGTCATAAGATAATGCTCACACGTATTCAAGCAAAAGCAGATAATCTGCAAGTATGGATTGATGATGTTAATTTTAATCAGCTTACCGATTGGTTAGAGCAATTGAACAAACAATACGGTATTGAAATCCAGAATATTGATCTGAGTGTGTCAGATAAAAAAGGGATGGTTAAGGTTCGCCGATTACAGTTAGGAAAAAGAGCATGAGAAATAAACTTCTAGGGCTATGTTTTGTCATGATTGCGTATGTATTCTTTCTTATCGGCACACTACCAGCTACATTAGTATTATCATATATTCCATTGCCAGCGAACTTAACGATTAGCCAAGTTGAAGGTTCGGTATGGAAAGGGGAAGCAAAACAGGTATCTTTTAATCATATAGAAGTGAAAGATGTTAGCTGGGATACATCGGTAATTGCGCTATTAACGGGATCTGCACAAGTTTACGTTGAGTTTGGTCGTGGTAAGAATAGCTTACGCGGCAGTGGTGAACTAGGCTATTCAAGTGCTGGTGTCTATGCGCAAGATTTCACCGTTACGGCAAGTTCTGAATGGTTAGTCACGGCGAGTAATATTCCATTGCCAGTGACGACCAAAGGTAGCGTTAAATTGACAATAGCAGAGATGCAGCAAGGAAACCCTTGGTGTGAACAACTTGATGGACAGCTGAGTTGGTCTAATGCAGGCATTGACTCACTGTTGGGCAATGTAGAAATTGATTCTGCTGTCGCTAATTTAACTTGTGATAAGGGGACTATTGTTGCGAATATCAAGCAGAGCTCTAATCAGCTGAAATTATCTGGTATTGCTACGTTAGAAAATCAAGGTAAATACACGTTTTCAGGCGTACTTGTACCAAGTAATGAATTACCGCAATCAATACGCAGTAATTTACGTTATGTTGGGCAAGAAAATGCCAAGGGTGAGTATAAGATTAATTACGCAGGCCGCATATAATGTTGTTATATAACGCGTACTCGTTATGACAAGGATGCAGAATTAAAATGACACATCAGAAACCTAAAATATTAAGCACGAAAATTGTCGCAGAAAGTCGACTATTTAAAATTGAGTCTGTTGCACTGCGCTTTTCTAATGGTGTTGAACGTACTTACGAAAGAATGAAAGGCGGTGGTCACGGCGCCGTTATGATGGTGCCAGTCGATGCGGATAATAATCTTATCTTGATCCGTGAATACGCTGTCGGTACTGATCGTTACGAACTTGGTTTTCCCAAGGGGGCGATCGATAAAGGTGAAACAGCATTGATTGCTGCTAATCGAGAGTTAATGGAAGAGATTGGATATGGGGCTAAAAGACTAAGCTTACTGAAAGAAGTTAACTTAGCACCGAGTTATTTTTCTGCTCGAATGCAGATTTATCTTGCACAAGATCTGTACCCTGAATCTTGTGAGGGTGATGAACCTGAGCCACTCGAAATTATAAAGTGGCCATTAGCCAGAGCAAATGAGTTACTTGATAATGATGAAATCACTGAATCACGTGCTATTTGCGCATTATTACTTGCCCTAAAACAACTAGATAAGTAATACTAAATCATTAAGCGATGGCGAGAATAAAGTAGGAAGTGCGATATGCAAATAATGACCTTAATTCCAGAGTTAAAAAAAATTGCACGCGCCACTGGTGCAGTGATTTATGATATTTATCAATCGGGTGAGTTTGAGCAAGAAGTTAAACTCGATCATACACCGGTCACCAGTGCTGATATCGCGGCCCATCACTATTTATCTAAGCAACTTGCGTTACTGACGCCTGACATTCCAATCTTATCTGAAGAAGATTGTGATATTGCCGTTGAAGAGCGTCAATCTTGGGAAACTTATTGGTTATTAGATCCGTTAGATGGCACCCAGGAGTTTATTTCTCGTAGTGGTGATTTTGCGACGATTATTGCATTGGTACACAAGAATAAACCTATCTTGGGGATGATTTACGGCCCTAAAGATGACGTTCTCTATTGGGCTGTTGACGGGGAAGGTGCATACAAAGAAACATTGGAAGGTGAAGAAAGAATCTTCAGTCATACATGTCTGCAACCTTTAACCAGTTTAAATGTGGTTGTGAGCCGCGTTCAGAACCCAGACAACATCCGTAAGTTAGTTGAAGATGATATTGACTTAGAATTACAATCTCTCGGCTCTGCGAGCTTAAAAGGTTGCTTAGTTGCAGAAGGTAAAGCGGATTGTTATATACGCTTAGGTATTACTGGTGAGTGGGATACAGCAGGTACGCAATGTATCGTGACTGAAGCGGGAGGGGCTATTCTTGATTTGAATTTAAACCCACTCTCTTATAACCAGCGCGATACATTAAAAAATCCTGACTTTATTGTACTCGGAGACCGTAATCTGACATGGTCTGAGATCTTAACGGGTTAAATAAATTAGTTTTATATCAAATAGTGAAAAGGTCAGCGTATTGCTGACCTTTTTATTATTCATTGAACCGTATGTTCGTTTATTGGAATGACGCGAATACTAGGATTAGTACTAATACTGGGCAAACAAATTTTACGTATACAGGCCAGATCTTCCAAAAGATAGAATGCTCTGTTACACCTTCTTGTTCTCTGATTTCTGCCATTAAGCCTTTACGGCTCCAAACCCAACCTGCAAAGATTGCTACGCCTAAACTAATGAGTGGTTGTGCGTATTGCGTCGTAAGTGTGATAACAAAACCAAACAGTGTTGAGAAGTTAAATACAATCACTAAGCTAAGCGCAGTGACGATCGTACCAACGATATAGGCTGCTTTCTTACGTGTCATAGATGCACGTTCTGCAAGATAACTTGTTGGTGATTCCATCATACCAATCGCCGATGTTAATGCGGCAACAAACAATAATGCAAAGAATAAAATTGAAACCGGGTATTGTGCAGCGCCCATCGTTTCAAATAATGCCGGTAATACCGTAAACACTAATGTATCAGAACTCAGTAGACTGCCGTCAGCAGCGAAGATCTCAACGCCATTATGTGAAGCCACATACATAGCAGGTAAGATCACCATACCTGCAACAAATGCGACAGCGGTATCCATCAGTGTCACTTGCGCGGCTAATTTAGCAATATTTTCTTTTTTGTTTAAGTAAGAACCGTATACCATCATGCAACCACTGCCTAATGATAGTGAGAAGAATGTTTGACCGAGTGCTCCAATCAGTACGTCACGGTCTAGGATGCGGCTAAAATCAGGAATAAGTAACGCTCGTAAACCTAGCTCTGCACCTGGTTGAGTCAAGATATAAAGCATTGCAGCGATAAGCATTATAAATAACAGTGGCATTAAACGCTTCGACCATTTCTCGATACCGTCTTCTACACCTTGTTGGATAACTAGGACTGTGAACATCGCGAATATCACTGTAAATACCACGTTGCGTGATAATGACATATCTACTAACCAATTAGCAGTTGTTGTAGAGCCCATCATGTCTGCAATTGGTGCTAAGGTATTGCTGATGAACCAACCTGATAAAATACCGTAGAAAGAAAAAATCAGTGCTGACGTTATGATTGCCGCAAGACCAATGGTAATACCAATTAATTTAACGCTTTTACTTTTAGCGAGTTTACTTAATGCATTAGCGGGGTTTGTTTGTCCATGGCGGCCGATCATCAATTCAGCAATTAGCATTGGATAACCAAGCATAAAGATGAGAACAAGATAAACCAGTAAAAAAGCACCGCCGCCGTTACTTGCTGCTTGTGTTGGGAATCCCCAAATATTACCAACACCAACAGCAGACCCTGCTGCCGCCATAATGAAACCAAATTTAGAGCTAAACTGGCCGCGTTTAGCTGATTCTATTGTTGTACTGATGGTCGACATAACTCTCCGTGTAAACTTTTATTTACTATAGGTTTGGTTGTAACTAAATATTTACGATTAATATCCTATTTAAGCGTGTTTCCGTCAACGTTTTATTTTGGTATTGGTCATTTATTTGGGTTTTAAGTGTTGTTTGATGATATTTTATGCGGAGTTTATTTTAAGTTCGAGTTTGTAAATAATTGTTTACAAGCTCTGTTTTTAGGTTTGTTTATAACGTATTTGTACCTGTCTTAAAAACGATAAAAATAAGTTAGTTGCTGATAATGTTGAAAGTAGTATTATAATATCAATGTTAACAATCCCTACCCCTTAATGAATGACATTTAAATTATGACCGGAATTAGAGCTCAGCAAAAAGAAAAAACCCGCCGTTCACTGATCAACGCGTCATTCAGACTCGTGACTGCAGAACGAAGCTATTCAAATTTAAGCTTACGTGAAGTTGCACGTGAAGCTGGGATCGCACCTACGTCTTTCTATCGCCATTTTTGCGACATGGAAGAGTTGGGCTTAACCATGGTTGATGAAGGAGGGCTGACATTAAGACAGCTGATGCGTCAAGCACGACAACGTATTGAAACTGGTGGTAGCGTGATCAAAACCTCTGTAGAAACATTTATGGAGTTTGTTGAACAAAATCCAAATATTTTTCGAGTTTTATTGCGTGAGCGTTCTGGTACATCGGCAGCCTTTCGAGCTGCGGTATCTAGAGAATTACGTCACTTTAGCGCTGAGCTAACCGATTATATTGAACTCGCAAGTAAACTAAGCCGTGATGAAGCGACGATTCAATCTGAGGCAATGGTCACAATTGTTTTTAATGCGGGGGCTGAAGCGTTAGATTTATCGAACGAAGAACGTCGAATATTGTCTGACCGTACTATAATGCAATTGAGAATGATTGCAAAAGGTGCAGCGGTATTAAAAATGACAAGAGGTATTGCGCTGTAAACTTTGAACATTGAGGTATTTAAATGACGACAAAGAATCAAGCGGGTTATAAACCATTATACTTTGCCTTTTTAGCAGGCTTATGTGGTAACGCAACATTAGCAACGTTAACGACAAGTGAAGTTCCATTCAGTATTTTTCCGCTCATTGCATTAGTGCTGGTGGCTTATAATTGGTATCAAGTTTATATGACTAGCGCTATTGAAAGCCATATAAGCAAATCGTCATTAGGTTTGTTTGTTATTGGTGTTTTGATATACACGACATTTGTACGTATGGAATATCCTGAGTTAGGCAGTAATTTCTTCCCCTTGATATTGGTATTAGGTCTATCTGCTTGGGTAGCAAAAACCATCGGTGTGTTCAGATCTAAAAAACAGGCATAATATCGGACTTATAAAAAAGCTCGTTAGCAACAATGTTGTTAACGAGCTTTTATCTATTCAAATTAATGTTGAGTTAACTTTTCGTTAGCTCTTTTTCGTTAAGTACACACCTGATTCAATATGGTGGGTATACGGAAATTGATCGAACAATGCAAAGCGGTCGATATTGTGCGTTTGACTTAATGCTTCGAGGTTGTCACTCAATGTTTCTGGGCTGCAAGAAATATAAACGATATTATCGTATTCTTGCACCATTTTAACTGTGTCAGCATCCAAACCTGCACGTGGAGGATCGACAAAAATAGTGTTGCAATTAAATGTCGTTAAATCAACTTTTGCATCTTTAAGGCGGTTGAACTCTCGTTCACCATTAATCGCAATTGTAAATTCTTCTGCAGATAAACGTAAGATAGTTAAATTGTCTAATCCGTTTTCGGCGATATTGTATTGTGCAGACTGCACTGATGATTTAGATATTTCTGTCGCTAATACTTTTTCAAAGTTTGGTGCTAATGCGATAGAGAAATTACCATTACCACAATACAACTCAAGTAAATCACCACTACAATCTTTAGTTACGTCTAATGCCCACTCAAGCATTTTCTGATTGACGATACCGTTTGGTTGCGTGAAGCTGTTTTCAACTTGCTTGTATTTTAATTTTTTACCCGCAACGTTAAGTTCTTCAACCACGAATTCACGATCTAATACGACCTTTTGTTTTCTAGCACGGCCAATAATGTCGATATTGAAGCGTTCACTTAGTTTTTCTTTTAATGCTTTCGCTTCAGTGATCCATTCATCACTTAATTGACGATGGTAAAGTAAGCTAACCAACAGTTCACCGCTTAGTGTTGATAAAAAATCGACTTGGAAAAGTTTGAAACGCAATAAGTTTGATTTTTTTAGTTCCAAAATCAGTGCTGGCATTATCTCGTTAATCAATTTACTACCAGGCAGGAAATAATCGATTTTTATTTTTTGCTTAGTTTCTTTATCAAACATGATGTAGTCAAGATCGTCGCCATCATGCCAAACACGAAATTCAGCACGTAAACGATAGTTCTCTGCCGGAGAGTCAAAGACTTCTAATTCAGGTGGTGAGAATTTTTTAAATGTGTCACGTTGACGAGCTGCTTTATCGTCAAGCTGTGATTGGTAGTTGTCGGGGTGCATTTCGATCATGTGGGCTCACCGTAGTTAGATACTAAACAAAAGAGTAGGGATTGTAAGACCCAAATAGAGTTTGTCCAGCATATTTTACCTTCAGTTCGATACTTACCTTACCTTATCTTGAAAATATAAATAACCGAATTATAAATATACATTTATCTCGCATGACTCTATACTTTTTTTTGTTATTACTTGTAGAAGTAAATCTCTAGTTTAGTAACATACATTTATTGGGGGAATCCAGTTAGATTCTGGACCTGTCGCGCAACGGTGATAGTGCTTAGCACTTAAGGCCGGTCTCCAATAGGAACCTGAGTAATTAATAAAATAATAAATACTCAATTTTGCTGAATGATTCGGCTTATTTTTCTACGCGTAAATAGGAAAAATTTACAATGTCTAAAAAACTCTTAGCAACTGCATTACTGCCGTTTGCTGCTCTTGCCCAAGATCCATCTACTACCAATAATGAAGAAGTAACAGTCGTTACTGCCAACCGTGTTGAACAAGCGGTTTCTGATGTGCTTGCACCTATTACTGTTATCACCCGTGATGATATTGAATTAACACAAGCGCAATCTCTTACTGATGTTTTCCGTATGCTACCAGGTGTTGACGTTGCTGTTAACGGTGGTCGTGGCCAAGTCGCGAGTATTTTCATTCGCGGTGCGAATTCAAATCAAGCGCTTATCTTAATTGATGGCGTTGCAATGTTGACTGCTAATACAGGTAGTCCCGATTTTAACCAAATACCAATGAATTCAATTGAACGTATTGAATTTATACGTGGCCCTCGTGCTGCGGTTTATGGCTCTGAAGCAATTGCAGGTGTGATTAATATTATCACACAGTCATCTGCTGAACCGATTACAACATTGAGTGCTGGTTTTGGCTCTAATGCCAGTCATAAGTCAAGTTTATATAGTCAGTTAAATGTAACGGATAAAACAAAGCTGAAAGTTACAGCTGCTTACGAAACAACAGATGGTTATAACGTGCACCCATCACCAGCGAACAAAGGTGATAAACATGGTTTTGAAAGTCAAAACTATTCAGCAATGCTAAAGCATCAGTTCTCCGACTCTTTAAATGTTTTCATTCAGCCAAGATATTATCAAAACACCGTTGGTTATGATTCTTTCGGTACAAACAAAGAAGCTTGGATTGAAAACATAGCTTTTGATGGTGGTGTCACTTATAGTGATGACACAGTTTATTCTGCGCTAAAGTTAACAACGACATTTGAAGATAAGTATGATTATTTGGTCTCAGCAGCTAATAAGCGATATTCGACATCGCCTGCAGTTAGAGAGCAAAAAACTGCAAATTGGTTAAATCAATATACATTTTCAGATGCATATATTGCAGCTTTAGGTTTTGATTGGAAAAATGAAAGTTATCAAAAGCCAGGCCTAGATAAAAAAGAAAAATCGAATAAAGCTGTATTCACGACAATGACGACAAATATTTCGACTCTTACATTGGAAGGTTCAGCACGTTTAGATGATAATTCTCAGTTTGGTACTCATACCACGTGGGGACTGGCAGCAGGTTGGCAACTAAGTCCGCAATGGAAAATAATTGCAAGTAGTGGTACATCTTTTAAAGCACCATCTTTATATCAGCTGTACGATGGTAATTCTGGATATGCAGGGCTAAAACCTGAAGAGTCAATCTCATATGATGTAGGGTTAGAGTCGAAATTAGAGTTGGTTACTTGGTCTGTGAACGCTTACTATCGAGATGTTGAAGATCTAATTGATAGTGATCCTGCGACTTGGAAGTTTGCTAATCTTGATGGACATAGTGTGATGAAGGGGGCTGAGTTAGAAGCATTTTTTGATTTGTTTACGATACGAAATCAGGCATCGTTAGAATATTTAGATACTAAAGACGCAAATGGCAATGAGTTATCACGTCGTGCTAAGTATAAAGCTAAATGGCAAGGCGCTATAACAACTGGTAATGTTGACTGGGCTTTACAATACCTATACCAAGGAAAGCGAGATAATTCAGGTTACGATGATATTATTTTATCTGGATACAGCCTGTGGAATTTATCCGCTGTCTATTACGTAATACCTGAATTAAAATTAGCAGCTAAAGTTGAGAATTTATTCGATAAAGAATACGCAACAGCGCAAGGTTACCCAGCTCCAGAACGCGGTTACTACATTAATGCTACTTATGAATTTTAATTTGTAATGACACATTAACATGATGATTGAGAAGCCAGCGTTATGCTGGCTTCTTTTATATTCATCTATTCCAATTTATCCTGCC
>Ga0209291_1004129_pt1 | contig 10256 bp, 9 predicted proteins | sample GOMGulsemesocosm_FD_184633 | JGI IMG/M metagenome (GOLD analysis project Ga0209291, IMG submission 184633) | Methane-oxidizing microbial communities from mesocosms in the Gulf of Mexico - GOM9B Gulf of Mexico (SPAdes) (version 2) | ecosystem: Environmental > Aquatic > Marine > Cold seeps | place... | reverse complement strand
CGAACCACCGTTTGCAGATTTGTTAATGGGGTATATAGCGGGGGCAGGAGGTCCTGAAATATTATTATTAATATTAGGTATAGAAGGAATGAGTTCTTCCGTAATATTGTCGCTAACCTTTATGCAGAAGTTTAAAGTGTCAAGAAATATTAGTGAAAAGCCTGTTACGGCATAATTATTAAATAGAAATAAACAAAAGGCGTCTAATTCTCGGATTAGACGCCTTTTTGATTAAGGTAAACTTCGAAGAGTTATACCCACTGGTGGATTAGGCTTTTGTTTTGCAACATGCTTTTTCGCACCCTGGTTTACATGCTTTAGTTTCTTTCTTTGTACAACATGGTTTTGTGCAACCAGCCTCACAAGTGCTTTTTTTAGCGCAACAAGCCTTTTCGCATCCTGGTTTACATGTTTTTCCTGCTAATTTTTTAGCGGCACATTTAGCTTTGCATTCTGCAGTTTTAGCGATGCATTTAGCACAATCAACCTTTGTACATTCAGGGCTACATTTTACAACACATTTTTTAGTGTCTTTAGCACAACATGCTTTTGAACAGTCTGCTTTACATCCTTTTGAAGAGGTAGTTTGAAAGTTGGAAACTTTAAATTGATCTCCGTTTAATACAACGCGTTCAGCTAGAAGCTTTGTGTTTATCTGATCTACGTCATACTCAACAACTGCAGTTTTATTTTCAAAGTCTACAGTAGCGTTTTTTACACCATCCATATTCCCTAAACTCTTTTGTATTTTTGCTGCGCATCCGATAGCACAAGTCATTCCTTCAATATTAAATTGGACTTTTGCCAATGTAGCATCTTCAGAAATAGTTGATTTTTTTACTTTTTCAATAGTATCTACAGTAACAACTTCGGCTTCTTTTTGCTCTTTTTTACAAGAAATTGTAGCTAAAAAAGCAAATGCAATAGCTACGAATTTTAATGTTTTCATCTTAAGTGTATTAAAAGGTTTTGTTTTACAAATTTAAGAAAATCAACTGATTATTGTGTTAAATTTTCCACTTTTGCAGTATGGACGATAAAAAACTAAAATGGATTTTTTTGGTGATACTTTCTGTGATTTGGGGGAGTTCATTTATTTTAATAAAAAAAGGATTAATAGGGTTGAATGCATACCAACTTGGGTCCATACGAATTATTTTCACAGCGATATTTTTATTTCTAATAGGTTTTAAAAGTTTTAAGAAGATAGAAAAAAGACATTATAAGCCAGTAGTTATTTCGGCTTTATTAGGAACTTTTATTCCAGTGTATATGTTTGCTTTAGCGGAAACAGAAATAGATAGTTCAATTGCATCTATATTAAATTCCTTAACTCCGTTGAATACCTTAATCTTTGGTTTTTTCTTTTTTAAAATGTCTTTTAGTAAAAATCAGTTATTAGGCGTCATTATTGGATTACTGGGTACATTGTTATTGATAATAAGTGGAGCAAACCTTAATCCAGATCAAAACTATTGGTTTAGTATTTTTGTTATTATAGCATCGGTTTGTTATGCGTTTAATGTAAGTATTATAAAAATATATCTACAGGATTTAAACGCAATGAGTATTGCTGTTGGGAATTTTGCAGTAATTACAATCCCTGCACTTGTAGTGCTGTTCTTTACAGGTTTTTTTTAAACAGAAGTAATAACTTCAGAAGTAGTACAAACTTCAATGTTGTATTTGGTTTTATTAGCAATTTTTGGCACTGGTATAGCGAAAGTAATGTTTAATAGATTGGTTCAAATTTCGACACCTATATTTTCTTCTTCAGTAACGTATACGATCCCAATTGTTGCATTAATCTGGGGTGTGTTAGATGGGGAGAAATTAAATATGATACAAGTAGTAGCTACAGCAATTATTTTATTAGGAGTGTTTTTAGCTAATCGTAAGAAATAATCAGCTGGAGGGTTTAAACTCCTTGACGAAAATTTATTTGTTAATTAATGTTTTACTTGCATCGGATGTATTGTTTTTAAGAAAACTGAAAAGCATAAAAAAAAGCTGAAACGTAAGTTTCAGCTTTTTTTTTATAAAAATATTCTCTAAGAAAGATTATTTAAAGTCAGCATCAGTAACACCTTCGTTTACTACAGCTTTTTTAATAATCATACCAAAAGTTTGAGGTCCTTGTTTAGTAGTCATACTAAACGGAAATTGAATACCGCTAGTTGGAGTATAGTTTCCATATTCAGTTGAGATACTAATTGTTTGACCTTGTGCTTTTTTAGTAGTTTCAGATTTAACTAAATAACCAGATTTTACGTTGTAATACCTAAACTCTGGCTCACCAGATCCAGTAACTTTTAATTTGTATGCATCTTCTCCATTAATAGAAGTCATGCTTTCTAAAGTTACTTTAGACATATCTAAAGATAATTCATCAAACAATACATTTTTGTCTTTAGATTCAGCAATATCTTCTGCAGACATAGGTTGTTTTTGTCCCATTTGAGCAGCATAACCTGTTTCACCATCAAAAACCTGCTTCATAACTACTCCAGCTTGTGGGTGGGATACTTCCATAGCACTTTTGTTAGGGCTCATTTTTTTCATTTGAATTCCCATAACTTGTCCCATTGCATTCATATCTCCAGATAAAACTAATGTTTTAACTTTAGATATAGCGTCTTTACCTCCTATAGCTTTAATATAAGTATCAATTACTGACTGAGCAGTGACTCCTTTTGGTAATGGCTTAGAAAAAACTGGTTTTGCAGTTGAATTACCATACTTGTCAAAATATTTAACAGGTATTTTTTTACCGTTATGCATTAGTTTTTCTAAACTCTCTACAACATCACTTCCTTTACCAGCAATAACAATTCTAGAATTATTAGCTAAGAAATATTTGTTTGCAACTCTTTTTACATCAGCAATGGTAACTGCATTAATTTTCGTTAAGAAAGTTTTGTAGTAATCTGCGGGTAATTTATTTGTTTCAATGTCTAATGCGTAACGAGATATTGTTTGAGGCTTTTCCATAGCTAAAACGAAATCACCTAAGTATTTAGCTTTAACATTGTTTAGTTGCTTTAAAGTAACATCAATAGTTCTGATGTTTTTTAATTCTTTTAAAGTTTCAACAACGGCACTATCAGTAACAACATTCCTAACACTTGTAGAAGAAGTAAAAGCAGCTTGAGTCTCTTTGTCAGCTCTTAATGAAGAACGTGCTCCATAAGTCCACCCGTGAGCTTCTCTTAAATTTAAGTTTAACATACTGTTAAAACTACCACCATATATTTTGTTAGCAATTAAAGCAGCGTGATAATCAGCATCATTCATTTTAAGGTCAACAGTATTTACAACAGCAATTTCTGACTGAACAGCGTCTGGCATATCAACAAAATTTACTTGAGTAAACTGTACATTTTTAACAGCAGGCATAGAAATTACAGGGGCTAAACCTTTTCTCCAGTTGCTGAAGTTTTCTGTAACAACTTTCTTTACATCTTTATATTTTACATCTCCAATAATAACTAAGTACGCATTATCTGGTACAAAGTAATTTTGGTAAAACTTGTTAACATCAGCTAAAGTAACATTAGATACAGTTTCTTTAGAAACGTACTCTCCATATGGGTGATTTTTACCATAAACCAATAAGTTTTTTACTCTACCAGCTACAGCTTTAACACTTTTTTCTTCAGATTTAATTCCTTCAAGAACCTTCTCTTTTTCTTTGTCAAATTCTACTTTTGTAAAGTTTGGGTTAATAGCAGCATCTGCCATTAAAACAACCAAACGGTTAAAGTATTTTGACAAACCACTAGCGAAACCACCGTTAGCACCTAGGTTAAGGTTGGCTCCCATGTAGTCTACTTCTTCGTTAAAAGAATCTCTTGTGATTGTTTTAGATCCTTTTCCTAGCATTGCTCCAGTTAAATCTGAAACCCCTGCTTTGTCCCCGTCTAAAACAGGTGGATTATCTAAACGTAAGTTTAAAGATACTCTTGGTAACTTATGATTTTCAACTACCATAACCTTTAATCCGTTAGATAGTGTGAACGATTGTGGCTTACCAATATTTATTTTAGGAGCTGGTCCTGCTACTGGTTGCTTAGATCTGTCTATTTGTCCATGCATAGTTGTTATACCCATAAAAACTAATGCGATTAGTGATAAAATTTTTGTTTTCATCTGTGCTTATTTTTTAGTTTCTTCTTTTTTAGGAAGATATTCTAATAGCGCTCTTTGATTTGGATTCAAATACTTTTTAGCGACGTCTCTAATTTCTTCTCTAGTGATTGATTTGTAAATTTCAATTTCATTATTAATTAAATTGATATCACCGTATAGCATATAGTATCTAGCTAAAGAGTTAGCGATACCATCAATACTAGAATTAGAATTTACAAACTGATTTTCGTATTTGTTTTGTAATTTTTCAAATTCTCTTTCAGTAATTAACTCAGTTTGCATTTTTACAACTTCTTCGTCAATTTCTTTTACTAAGTCTTCTAGCTTGGTTTCTCCTAATGGTAAACCATAAGTTAAATACATTCCGTAGTCTTCTTGACTAACGCTAAAAGCACCAACTTGTAAAGCCATTTTTTTCTCGTCAACTAATTTCTTGTATAGTCTAGAACTTTTACCGTCACTTAAAACTGTAGAAACCATGTTTAATACATAAGCATCTCTAGTTTTCATAGATGGTGTTCTGTAAGCAGAAACTATTGCAGGAATTTGGATATTAGGATCGTTATAAGTTCCTTTAATTTCTTTAGTTATAGGAGCTTCTTTAATATTTACTCTGGTTACAGCTTTTCCTTTAGGGATGCTTCCAAAGTAATCTTTAATCATTTTTTTAGTTTTCTTAATATCTAAGTCACCAGCTACAACTAATACAGCGTTGTTGGGTACATAGAATTTTTTGTTGAAAGCTTGAAACTCTTCTAAAGTAGAAGCGTCTAAATGGTCCATCGATCCGATAGTTGCCCAACGGTATGGGTGCTTTGTGAAGATTAATTTTTTAATTTCCGCCATGAAACTACCGTAAGGTTGGTTGTCAACACGTAATCTTTTTTCTTCTTTAACAACTTCATTTTGAGTGTCAACTCCAGTTTGATCGATTACTGGGTGTAACATTCTTTCAGATTCCATCCATAATCCTAATTCTAAGCTATTAGAAGGGAATACTTCATAGTAATACGTTCTGTCATCAGTAGTGTTGGCGTTATTGCTTCCTCCATTAGAAGATACAATTTCAAACCATTTACCTTTTTCAATGTTTTCAGTACCTTCAAATAATAAGTGCTCAAAAAAGTGAGCGAATCCCGTACGTTCAGGGTTTTCGTCTTTTGCACCTACGTGGTACATTACAGATGTTGTTACAACTGGTGCTGCATTGTCTTGGTGTAAAACTACATGCAAACCGTTGTCTAAGTCATACTCTTCAAAAGTTACTTTTTGCGCCATAATTGATACAGGTAAAAGCAATGAAGCGAGATAAATGCTGATTTTCTTCATTAGAATTTTAATTAATTTTTAAAAGTTATAGGGTTTGACGCCTAAATTGTTTTTTTGTTACAAAAATTGAAAACAAATATAAGAATAGAATGTAAACTTTTTTACTATGTAAGTTAAGAAGTTTGTTTAAAGCTATACTTATCTTTTGTGAATACAATAGTGAATGATTACCTTCGTTTTTGTATGAAAAGATTTTTTTATTTTATAGCTTTATTTTATAGTCTTACACTTTTCTCTCAGGTAGAAGATACAGAAGCTGAAATTGACGACCCTAAATATAGAGAAGACCAGTTTTATGTAGGGGTTACTTATAATTTTCTAGAAAATAAACCATCAGGTATGTCTCAACAAGGGCTTTCTGGGGGATTACATTTGGGGTTTATTAGAGATTTCCCAATAAATAAACAACGAAACGTAGCTTTTGGTGTTGGATTAGGGTATTCTAATAATTCTTATAATCACAACCTGTATGTAAAAGAAGAGAATGGTTCGGTTTTGTATGAGGTGTTAGATAATGATGTGACTGTCTTTAATAAAAATAAATTAAATATTCATGTTGTCGAAGTCCCCTTGCAGTTTAGGTGGCGAACATCTACTGCGGAAAATTATAAATTCTGGAGAGTTTATACTGGAGTAAAAATGGGGTATGTGTTTAATAGTATTGTGAAATACAAAGGTGGTAAAGGTGATTTTAAGCAAAGTAATCCATCACACTTAAACAGGTTAAGAACAACGGCAGATATTGGTTTTGGTTGGGGAACATGGAATTTTTATGTTGCCTATAGTTTAAATAGCCTTTTTTCAGATCAAGCAATGGTGAATGGAACGGCGATAGATATTACAGAAATTAAGTTTGGCTTAATGTTTTACCTTTTTTAATCCATCTGACGGGGTGTTAAATAAGTATTTTTTTTAATAACTAATGTGCTGTTAGTAGTGGTTGATTAAGTTTAAACCCAGTATGTCATCAACATAAATTGTGGGGCTAGTCCAATTGTAAAACCTATTATTAATTCTAATGAAGAGTGTGCTTTTAAGTGTAGTCTAGAAGTAGCTACTAATCCGTTGGTTAAAATCAAAGCTCCAATTCCTATAATCAAATTTAGTTGAAGGTGAATACTCAGTGCAATAATAAACATAGTTAACCCACTTATTGCTGCTGTATGTAAACTTGCTTTAAAATTTAGGCAGCTTAAAATTAAAAACGTGATGCTTGTAAAACTAATTCCAGCAAAGAAATAGTGTAGCTCCAAATCCATACTTTCGGTAAATACATATTGTGTAATGTATAAGTTTAGTGCGACTGCTATTAGGTAAGGGAACCTGCGTTCCTTCACTCTTTCAAGCATTAAGGAAGAGGCATATTGTAGTTTTTTTAGAACCCTAAATATTAAGAGCGGGATTATAATGGTGAGAATAAATAATTGTATAGCTCTACTTTGTATATACTCTTCTGGGTAGTAATTAAAGGTTAAACTATAGAAAATACATATCCCAAAAAAAGGAAGGAATATAGGGTGGAAGATATAGGATACGTAAGTTAACAGTTTATTCAAAACTATATTTTTTTTCTTAAACGAGCCACTGGAATATCTAATTGTTCTCTATATTTTGCAATAGTTCTTCTGGCTATTGGGTATCCTTTTTCTTTTAAAAGTTTTGCAAGTTTTTCGTCAGTTAGTGGCTTTTTCTTATCCTCGTTATTAACTACATTTTTTAATATTTTTTTAATTTCTCTAGTAGATACGTCTTCCCCTTTGTCATTTTTCATAGATTCAGAGAAAAACTCCTTAATTAGTTTGGTACCATAAGGTGTGTCAACATATTTGCTATTAGCAACTCTAGATACAGTTGAGATGTCCATATTTATTTCATCAGCAATATCTTTAAGGATCATGGGCTTTAAGTCCATTTCATCACCACTTAATAAATAGGCTTCCTGATAATACATAATTGAAGACATGGTTACAAATAATGTTTGCTGACGTTGCTTAATAGCGTCAATAAACCATTTTGCTGCATCTAGTTTTTGCTTTATAAACTGAACAGCATCTTTTTGTGATTTAGTCTTGCTTTTGGTTTCCTTGTAGCCTTTCAGCATATTGCTGTATTCATTGGAAATGTGCAGTTCTGGTGCATTACGTCCGTTTAAGGTTAATTCCAGTTTTCCTTCTACTATTTTGATGCTAAAATCGGGTACTACATGTTCGGTAATTCTATTGTTACCAGTATAACCTCCTCCTGGTTTTGGATTTAGTTTTTCTATTTCAAGAATAACATCTTTTAAGTCATCTTCTGAGATGTTGAATTTCTTAAGTAATTTTTTATAGTGCTTTTTAGCAAACTGATCAAATGCTTCATCAATAATACATATAGCGGTTTCTACAGCTTTTTCTTTTGGTTTTTGTTTTAACTGTAGCAATAGGCATTCTTGTAGGTTTCTTGCGCCTACGCCTGTAGGTTCTAGTGTTTGAACTACATTTAGTACGCCTAGTACTTCTTCATCTGAAGTGTAAACACCTTGGGTAAATGCTAAGTCGTCAACGATATCGGATATTTCTCTTCTTATGTATCCGTTTTCATTAATACTTCCAACCAAGAATTCAGCAATTAAGTACTCTTGTTCGTTTAATCGGAATGTATTCAGTTGATTAATTAAGTGTTGGGTAAAAGTTATTCCTGCAGCATAAGGAACGCTTTTATCTTCATCATCAGCACTATAGTTGTTTGCTTGTAGTCTATAGTTGGGTATTTCGTCATCACTTAAGTACTCATCAATATTAATATCATCAGTATTTACGGTGTTATCGTCGTAAGAATCATCGTAATTATCATCTTGATACTCATCCTCATTATCTTCTTCTTTTCCGTTGTCTAAAGCAGGGTTTTCTTCCAGCTCCTGTTTAATTCGTTGCTCAAAAGCTTGTGTGGGCAATTGAATTAACTTCATCAACTGAATTTGTTGTGGAGATAATTTCTGCGATAATTTAAACTGTAGGTACTGTTTTAGCATATGGTAAAGATAAAAAAACCTACAAGGTTTTAAAATCTTGTAGGTTAGTTTTATGAATTATTTCCACTAGTGGATTAAAATGCTGCGTTTTGTGGTGTTCTAGGGAAAGGGATTACATCTCTAATGTTACTCATTCCTGTAGCGAACATTACTAAACGTTCAAAGCCTAACCCGAAACCTGAGTGTGTTGCTGTACCATATTTGCGTAAGTCAGTATACCATGATAATTCTTCTGGATCGATGTCCAAAGCTTTCATTTTTTCAAGTAGTACATCCAAACGTTCTTCGCGTTGTGATCCTCCAACCATTTCTCCAATACCAGGGAATAAAATATCCATTGCACGTACAGTCTTTCCGTCTTCATTTAAACGCATATAAAACGCTTTAATGTTAGCTGGATAATCAAATAGTATTACAGGGCATTTAAAGTGCTTCTCAACAAGGAAGCGTTCGTGTTCACTTTGTAAGTCTGCTCCCCATTCTTCAATAATGTAATTGAATTTTTTCTTTTTATTTGGCTTAGAGTTCTTTAAAATATCGATAGCTTCAGTATAGCTAACACGCTTAAAGTTATTATCAGCAACAAAATGTAATTTTTCTGTTAATGACATTTCACTGCGGTCTTTCTGAGGTTTTGTTTTTTCCTCATCTAATAAACGTTGATCTAAGAAGGCTAAATCCTCTTTGTTGTTTTCAAGGATGTATGTGATAACAGATTTTAAAAAGTCTTCAGCTAAGTCCATGTTTCCGGCTAGATCCATGAAAGCAACCTCAGGTTCAATCATCCAGAATTCTGACAAGTGACGTGATGTATTTGAGTTTTCAGCTCTAAACGTAGGTCCGAAAGTGTATACTTTACCCAATGACATAGCGTAGGTTTCAGCTTCTAACTGTCCAGATACAGTTAAGTTGGTTTCTTTTCCGAAAAAATCTTTGCTATAATCTACAGATCCATTTTCGTTTAATGGAGGGTTCTTAATATCTAAACCAGTGACTTGAAATATTTCACCAGCACCCTCTGCATCACTACCGGTAATGATAGGAGTGTGCATGTAGTAAAAACCTTTTTGGTTGAAATATTGGTGAATAGCGAATGATAATGACGATCGTAAGCGCATAACAGCACTAAATGTGTTGGTGCGAGTTCTTAAATGTGCATTTTCTCTTAAGAATTCAAAGCTGTGTTTTTTAGGTTGAATAGGGTAGGTTTCTGGATCAGAATCTCCTAATATTTCAATGGTTTTAACTTCCATTTCAACTTTTTGACCTTTACCTTGGCTTTCAATAAGTATACCTGTTAAGGCAACTGCAGCTCCAGTAGTAATTCTTTTTAAAGTCTCTTCGCTAGTGTTTTCAAAATCAACAACACATTGTATGTTGTTAATCGTCGATCCGTCATTTAAGGCAATAAATCTTTTTGCTCTAAATGTTCTTACCCATCCTTTAAGAGTTACTTCTTGTAGAAGTTGTTCTCCTTTTAGTAGTTCTGAAACTGATATTGAATTCATGTATATATAATTATTTATAATCCTAAGAGATTTTAATTCATAAAAACTAATTTTAATAAAATTGTAGTTTTTAGACTATAGTCTCTGTTATTTTTTGTCTAATTTTTATTGTATAAAAAATATAATTGTTTACTAATCACATTAGTCATTACTAATAGTTTGCAAAGATAATTTTTTATGTGTTTAAAAAAACTTTATTTTCAAATACAAATACCACTAAATATAGTGATATAAAAATACCCAATTTACGTGAAGGA
>Ga0209291_1004126_pt1 | contig 10263 bp, 10 predicted proteins | sample GOMGulsemesocosm_FD_184633 | JGI IMG/M metagenome (GOLD analysis project Ga0209291, IMG submission 184633) | Methane-oxidizing microbial communities from mesocosms in the Gulf of Mexico - GOM9B Gulf of Mexico (SPAdes) (version 2) | ecosystem: Environmental > Aquatic > Marine > Cold seeps... | reverse complement strand
AAATAGGGAACAATATTTGTTTGAAGGAATTTGCTCTGGAAAAATAGTTTCAGAAAAAAAAGGAGAAAAAGGTTTTGGTTACGATCCCATTTTTATTCCTAATGGATTTAATAAAACATTTGCAGAAATGACCATGGAAGAAAAAGCAAGTGTAAGTCATCGCGGAAAAGCAGTAAGAAAGCTTATTGAATTCTTAAACAAACTATAAAAATCATCTATACCAAAATTGAACTTGTCGGAGTTTGTATTTCGACAAGCTCAATATGATATTCTGTTAATTAATCCACCTCAGTCAATTCAAAAATCTTCTCAACAGCCACTTCAAAATAACGCGCCAACTTTAACGCTAATACCGTTGACGGTACATACTTGTTTTTTTCAATAGCACTTATTGTCTGCCTACTTACTCCTATTATATCTGCCAGCTGCGCTTGAGTAACATCCTTTATAGCACGCTGTACTTTTATAGTATTCTTCATATTACATACGATTAGCTTTATGCAATAATATATGGAAGCGGATAATAAAAAACAGTAATACTGTAGACATATTCAAAACCATTACATCAAAAAAGGGCATATCGAATACAAATAGTACTGCCAAAAACAAAACTCCATAATTTACATATACTGACCATACCAAGGAACTCAAACGCATTTGCAATATAAATTCATCCTCAATTTTAGTTTTACAAAAACCAACTAAAACTCCACCTAAAATAATTAATACAGCTACGAGCTCATCTAAAAAACCATTTTCAGCAATTTCGAAAAAATGTTTATTGGATGTTAAAAAATTCTCTGTTACAATTCCTAAAAAAGGGATTCTTCCGAAATAATCCGAATCTATTCCAAAAAAGCGCATTGCAATACCCAAAACCAACCCTAAACCTAACAAAATCCACCCCATTTTCTTGAAACGATGTGGCAACAAATATGTCTTTTCCATAATTTAATGTATTATATTTTTTACCAAATGTAAAACAAACATTACATTTTGACAAGTTGTTAAGTCTTTTTAACACTTAAAAGTATATTTACTAGCCATTTATCAATAAAAACGTATATTTGCACCGAATTTAAAAAATACCATCAGAATGGTGGTTGATGTTACAAAGGAGCTTTATTTTACACGAATGGGTTGCTCTAAGTAACATGTTTGCGAACAATAAAATAAAAGTAAATGGCAACATTTGAAGAATTAGGCCTAGGCGAAAACAGCTTAAAGGCAATTAAAGACATGGGGTTTGAAACTCCGTCTGAAGTACAAGAAAAAGCAATCCCTTTATTATTAGAAAACGATACTGATATCGTTTCACTTGCTCAAACAGGAACAGGTAAAACAGCAGCATTTGGTTTTCCTTTAGTTGAAAAAGTAGATGCAGATAGCAGAACTACTCAAGGATTAATCTTGTCTCCAACTCGTGAATTGTGTTTACAAATTACAAACGAGTTAAAAAACTACTCAAAATACGTTAAAGGTTTAAATGTTGTTGCCGTTTATGGTGGTGCTAGTATACAAGACCAAGCGAGAGCAATAAAAAGAGGAGCACAAATTATTGTTGCAACTCCCGGAAGAATGGGTGATATGATTCGTCGTGGAATGGTGGACATCAGAAAAATTGATGTTTGTGTTTTGGATGAGGCTGATGAAATGTTAAACATGGGATTCTATGAAGACATTACAGAAATATTATCTGACACTCCAGACGAAAAGAATACATGGTTATTTTCTGCAACGATGCCTCGTGAGGTATCAACAATTGCTAAAAAATTCATGCATGATCCAATGGAAATTACTGTTGGAACAAAAAACGCAGGAAACAAAAACGTGTCTCATGAATACTACCAAGTATCAGGAAGAGATCGTTACAACGCATTAAAGCGTTTAGCTGATGCTAACCCTGGAATATTCTCAGTAGTATTCTGTAGAACAAAAAGAGACACACAAGCAGTTGCTGAAAAGTTAATTGAAGATGGATATAGCGCTGGTGCAATACATGGTGATTTAAGTCAGAACCAACGTGATTTGGTAATGAAATCATTCCGTAACAAGCAAATTCAAATGTTAGTTGCTACTGATGTTGCTGCCCGTGGTATTGATGTAAATGATATTACTCACGTAGTAAATTATCAATTACCTGATGAAATTGAAACATACACTCACCGTAGTGGTAGAACAGGTAGAGCGGGTAAAACTGGTATCTCTATAGTTATTGTTACTAAAAGTGAGATGCGTAAAATCAAATCTTTAGAGCGTATTTTAAAGACTGATTTTATCAAGAAGGATATTCCTAGTGGAAAAGAAATTTGTGAAGTACAATTATTCCACTTAGTAAACAATGTAAAGAACACTGAGATTAACGCAGATATTGAAGAATACTTACCTCAATTAAACGAATCTTTAGAAGAATTATCTAAGGAAGAGTTAATTAAGAAGTTTTTCTCTGTAGAATTTACTCGTTTCTCAAACTACTACAAAAAGTCTAGAGATATTAAATCTTCTAACGATGAGCGTTCTTCAAGAGAAACTGCTCCTGATGGCTCAACTCGTTACTTCATCAATGTTGGTGAAAAAGATGGTTATGACTGGATGCGTTTAAAGGATTTCTTAAAGGACACTTTAGAATTAGGACGTGATGATGTATTTAAAGTAGACTGCAAAGAGAGCTTCTCTTTCTTTAATACTGATGAAGCACACAAAGAAAAAATCATGGAATTCTTCAAAGACTACAAAGTTGATGGACGTTTTGTGAATGTAGAAATATCTAACAACACCGGAGGCGGTGGAGGAAGAGATCGTGGAGGACGCGGAAGAAGCCGTGGAGGTGATTCAGGTGGATTCAGAGGTCGAAGCGGTGGCGGAGACAGAAGAAGAAGCAGCGGTGGTCGTAGAGACGGTGATTCTGGTGGGTTCAGAGGTCGAAGCGGTGGCGGAGACAGAAGAAGCAGCGGACGTAGAGACGGTGATTCTGGTGGATTCAGAGAAAGAAGAGAGTCATCATCTGACAGAGGTGATAGAAGAGACTCTGACAGAGGTGGTAGAGAAAGAAGAGAAAGCTCAAGAGACGATAGACCAAGAGCTTCTTTTCAAGGAAGACGCTCAAGAAGAGACTAAACATACTTGTTAATATTTAACTAAAAAAAGCGCCTAGGCGCTTTTTTTAGTTTAAATTAGTCCCAATAATAAACAGCTACTCTTTTGAAAAATTTACTCCTAACCTTTATTACACTCATTTTCTGCAGTATTTCATTTGCCCAGAAAACACAAACTATAACAGGAAAAGTAGTAAACACCTCAGGAGCAGGATTAGAAAACGTACATGTAATTAACCTAAATATCGTTACCGGGTCTATTACGAATAAAAAAGGTGATTTTAATATTAAAGCTGCCGTAAACGATACATTACACTTATCATTTTTAGGTTATAAATCAATCAAGATAAAGGTTACCAACGACTGGATTAAATTCGGAAATTCAAATATTGAATTAACAGAAAGCGCATACGCTTTAGAAGAAATTTTAATCAAACCACACACATTAACTGGATACTTAGATATAGACACCAAGTACATCCCAATCAATAACTCTCAACAATACAGTATTTCTGGTTTGCAAAAAGGATATGAAGCTGGAAAAAAAGGCCCAGGAGCAATAAGTAAAGTCCTGGGTGCCATTTTCAACCCAGCTGATTTACTCTACAATACTTTTAGTAAGAAAAGTAAGCAAATGCGAAAACTACGTCAGATGAAAAAAGACGACGAAATTCGAAAGCTCTTATCACAAAAATTTGACAGAGAACTACTAACCTCTTTTTTACAAATTGACAAATCTGAACTAGAAGACGTACTAAGCCATTGCAGCTACTCTAAAAGCTTTATCCAAACTGCTAATGATCTTCAAATACTAGATGCTATCAGTGGTTGTTTTGAGGAGTACAAGGTTTTGAAAAGGAAGTAGAATTGGCTAAAATTTTTCTCAGTAAAACTATATAACTCCAATTACATATTTACAATCAAATAGCTATAAAACATCCTAATTGTGTTGGTGTTGAATTAAAAAAATCGAAATTAAGATTCATAATGAGAGAATATCTTGAAAGCTTTAATTTGTTCAACAAGCAAGAAATTGATGAATTCTTAGCTATTTCTACGTCAAGAAAATTAAAGAAAAATGATTTTTTTATAAAACAAGATGAAGTTTGTGACAATCTATCTTTTGTTAAATCTGGAATATTTCGTTCTTTTTATTATTCCAATTCTGATGAACAAATTACATATTGCTTCACTTTTCAAAACAGTCTATTAATGGCCTATTCCTCATTCATATCGGAAAAAAAATCTAAAGAAAATATACAGGTAATTTGTGATGCTGAAATCATCTCAATCCCAAAAAAGGAGTTAGAAAATTTAGCTAAATCTAATACTAAATGGTTAGAGTTCTTGAAAATAATTGCGGAAAAAGAATATGTTGATTTAGAAAGCTGGATTTTTAATCATCAAAAAGACAAAGCTCAACAACGATATTTAGATTTAATCACTAAACAACCTAAATACATACAAGAAATCCCCCTTCAACACATAGCCTCTTATTTAGGTATTACTCAAAGACATCTAAGTAGAATAAGAGCTAACATTTCTTTTTAGACAAATGTCCTAGACTAGAATCTTTATTCCTTAATAAATTTGCATATGATTTAACTAAAACAATTATCATATGAAAACAATAATTTTAATTGGAGCAAACGGAAAAACGGGACAAACTGCTCTATCAGGTTTAGGAAAACACAAAATTATAACTGCTGGACGTTCTGCAGACAGTTATGACTATCATGTTGATATTACTAGCAAAGAATCTTTAAGGAAACTATTCAAAGACGTAGGGCATTTTGACGCTGTTGTAAATACTGTTGGTGTTTGTGAATATGCCAATTTCACAGATATGACTGAAAAGCAATGGATGAGCACCATTTTAAGTAAAATGATGGGGCAAATTAATATTATTCGTATAGGACAAGAATATATAGCAGATAACGGTTCTTTCACATTAATTACAGGAATACTAAATATCAAACCAATTCCCTTTGCCATCGCAGATGCAACTACAAGTGGAGCAATTGATACATTTGTTAAGTGTGTTGCATTTGAAATGCCAAGAGGCATCCGTGTAAACTCAATAAACCCAACTGTTCTAGAAGAAGCTTGGGATGTATATGGTGAAATGATGCCTGGTTTTCAACCTGTTCCTGGAGATTTAGTAGGAAAAGCTTTTGAACGCTCTGTAGACGGATTCATTACTGGTCAAGTAATTTTTGTAGATGCTTAAATAAAACCTAGCTACAACAATCTACATTAAACATAGGACGCTTGGTACTAAACCGAACGCCCTATGTTTTTACATAGTACTTATCTACTGTCGTACGCTTCACGCACCGAACCGTTATCATAATATTTCTTACTTATTTTTGCTCCAAATATAGAATTTCATCTCTAGCAATCTCAACACCAAGTTCATTGAACAACTTACTTAACTCAATTAAACATTGACTTCTAGCATTCAGAAACTCTCCATCTACATTAGTAAACTTCATCCAAACCCTTAATGAAAAATCAATCTTTTCCTTGTGAATTTCATTGTATACAAAGTTGGGTGATTTTTCTTCATAGATAAACTCAAAGTTCATCATTCTTTTTTCAGCCTTTTGTCTAATCTCATCCAGGTTTTCCCTAAAGTTTACCTTACCAACTATATCAATTCTTCTAAATCCAGTTTTTGAAAACTCCATGTAAGTATTATCCAAAAGAAGTCTATTTGGAATATCCACATGTTGCCCTTTTGCATTTAAAACTTTTGTAGAACGCAACCCTACCCTCAGTACATTTCCAAAAACACCATTCGAGTCAATAAGATCCCCCAGTTTCACTGAACTCCTTACAGATATAATCATTCCCGATAAAACATTAGCTGCTGTATGTTGAAAAGCAAAAGAAAGCGCCAATCCAATAATCCCAATCCCTGCCAAAAGAGAAGTTACAGTTTTGTCAAGATGCATCAGCCCCAAAGCAAAAAACACACCCGCAACAATGATTGATATCGATAAGAATCTAGCAATTAGAATATTAATTATTTTGTTTTTAGAAAATCTATCTAGCATTTTGGCAACTAAACGACCAATCCACCTACTCAACACATAAAAAAGTAAAAAAACAATCAAAGCAATAATAACATTAGGAATCATTTCGATCAATGTATTCAACCACCCATCCAATTTATCGTATAATTTACTAAAGGCTACTTCTAGGCTCTTTTTTCTCATAATTAACTATAAAGATATGAACCAAAATTGCACATTATAATTAGAATATCCAAAAATTAAACAAATAATAAAATCGGCTTAACTACCATCTAGATACTATTAGGATTGAATAAATAAACTAAAGAGGTTTGAAATACTATTCGTAAATTAACGTGTATAATGACTACTATAGGAATTCTGCTAAACTTGAATATCCTATTACTTTTTCTATATTAGTACTTCTATAACTAACCATAAACGCATAATTTCATTCTTCATTCACTAATGCACATCAATAAAAAACCTACTACTATAAAAAGCCTCCCATCACCTAAAGGAAATTTCATACTAGGCCATTTACCACAATTTAATGTTTCCAATAAACACCAAGTATTAGAACGCTGGGTTGACGAATGTGGTAATTTATTCAAAATCAACTTTATAGGCAAAGAATTTGTAGTTTCTGCAAACCCTGAATTGAACGCTGATATTTTAAAATTGAGGCCGGATAAATTTAGAAGGTTTTCAAAAATCAATGAAATACTTACCGAAATGGGAATAGTTGGTGTATTTAATGCAGAAGGAGACACATGGAAACGACATCGAAAACCAACCTCTGAAGCTTTAAATTTAAAAAAAGTCAAAGGTTACTACCCTACTATTAGCAAAACCACAAAACAATTACTAAACAAGTGGGAAATATATGCTAAAAACAAAACTAAGGTAGACACACAAAAAGAACTAGTTAGATATACAATTGACATCACTACTGCAATCGCTTTTGGTTACAAACTAGATACGTTAAATCACCAAGAAGATGATTTCCAAAAACATCTGGAGTTAATTTTCCCTATGGTTAACGAGCGTATCACAGCACCAATAGCTTTATGGCGCATTTATAAACAAAAAAAAGACAGAGCCTTAGATAATTCACTTAAAGCTATTGAGGAAATCATACATCAGTTTATTAAAGAAGCTAAGGAGCGTTTAGCCATATCACCTAAATTAAAAGATAACCCATCAAACTTCCTCGAAGCTTTATTAGTTGAGCAAGAAAATGAAAACACCTTTTCTGATGATGAAATTTACGGAAATGTATTTAGTATTTTATTAGCCGGAGAGGACACTACTTCAAATTCAATTTCTTGGGCTTTGTTTTATCTATCACAACATCCAGAAATAGTAAAAAAAGTAAGAGCTGAAGCACAAGAAATATACGCAGGATCACAAGTCCCCGAATCAACTCAATTATTGAATAAATTAAAATATGCAAATGCGGTTGCTCAGGAAGCTATCAGGCTAAAACCTGTAACTCCAAATTTATATATGCAAGCTAATGAGGATATAACACTTCACAATCTCTACATTCCAAAGGATACTTCTATAATGCTTCAAAACAAAGTAACTCAAACTTCTGATCAGTATTTCTCTAAGCCCAATGATTTTATTCCTGAAAGATGGTTGAAAACTGGCTGCCCAATGCTACAAAAACATACACCAGATATGATAAAAGCTTTTGGTGGAGGCGCACGTTTTTGCCCCGGTATGAATTTAGCAATGTATGAAATGACTATTGCCATATCTACAATATGCAATCAGTTTGATTTTAGCTTAGCAGTAAAACCTGAGGACGTAAAAGAACAATTTGCATTTACCATGTTCCCTGAAAATTTAATTTTAAATATTAAATCTGTGAATTGAGTTTATCTGTATTAAACAATTATTTTATTTAAATCACCTACTTCAGCTGAATCATAGCTCACACGGCACCCTATTAAGGCAAAAGAACTTAATACAAACCAATGCCCTATTTTGGGTTCTCTTCATAGTAACGCGCTAAAATTTTATCGATACTTTTTATCGATTTTTGCATCCAAATGAGTCGTTGATATTCTTTTTCTTCTTCTGTTAATCCCCAATCAATAGTAGAACTTCTTAATTTTGAAGTAACTGATTGCAATACAATTGCTGCAGAAACAGAAATATTCAAACTCTCCGTAAACCCAACCATTGGTATTTTTATAAAACCATCAGCTTGTTTCATTACATTTTCACTTACCCCATCACGCTCCGACCCAAAAAACAACGCACTCTTTTTAGTCACATCAAAATCTTCAACCAAACAAGAATCATTATGAGGTGTTGTAGCTATAATTTGGTATCCTTTTTCTTTTAAAGCCCCAATACACGTTTCTGTATTAGAATGATATTGTAAATCCACCCATTTCTGAGCCCCCATGGCAATTTCTTTATCTAATACGTTTTTATGCTGAACTTCAATAGCATGAGCTTGCTGAACCCCAAACACATCGCAACTCCTAATCACAGCACTTGTGTTATGCATTTGATAGACATCCTCCAATACAACAGTAAAGTGTTTGGTACGTTTATTGAGAATATCTTTAAACTTTTGAAGACGTACAGGTGTTACAAATTCTTCTAAGTATGAAAACAGTGCTTTATCTATCATAAAATAAGTATATTTAACGGTACAATGTAATCATAAATGAATTGTTTAGACTAAAATAGCGATCTGAATAATTGATAACTTATCATCATTATTCAAAATCGAAATAGTAATAAACCAAACACATGAAACAACTACTTTATATCAGTTTCCTTTTTTTAAGCACCTTCCTTTGTTTAGGACAAAATAGCTACTCAAAAATTGAAAATACTAAAGAAAATGATACCAAAGTAAAGGACTTAGGTACACAATTATCAAACAGTTACACCAAAGGAGACAATCAAATATTTTTAAATAGCATCCTACCTAACAGATTTTTCCCTAAAGTTGTTTTACAGGATTTTGAAAACAAGAAACTAACAAATTTTAACAAAAAATACAAAACCGCATACACCACAAAAATTACTTCATTCCCCAACGAATTAATTAATTCTTTGAAAAGTGGTGACTTTTATAATTTCGTAAGCTATCATTTTGACCCTGTTGACAAAACTTATCATTTAATTTTCAGATATTATTCTGAGAAATACGGATTAGACTACCATGATTATCGCATCTTAAGCAATGGAGAAAATTTAATAATTGATGATGTTTTTGTCTATTCTTCCAGCCAAAAATTATCAGAAACACTTAAGCTATATTACTTAAGTGAAGTGCCAAAAAACTATATCTCTAGCATCACAACTAATAAAGAGTACAAATACATTTTAATGCTAAAGAATTTTGTAGATGCAAAAAACAGTAACGAACTAAAAAAAGCATACAAGCATATTTCATTGCTTAACAAGGCACTCAAAAACAAAGACCGATTTACCGCAATGCTAAAACTTGAGTTATCTAGAAGCATTAGTGATGAAGCTTATTTTGAATCGATGGAAGATGTTTTAAGTAGCTTTACTATTGACCCAAGTACCAACTTATCTGCAATTAGATACCACTACTTAAACAAAGACTATGAAGCTGTTTTTAAAAGTATTAACAGTATACAAAACCATACTAATGATACTTTTTTAGATTTTGAAAAAGGCAATTTATCATTTGCTGCTAATAATTTTGAAAGCGCTGCTGTATTTTACAAAAACATGATTGAAAACTACCCCAATTTTCATTTGCCAAAATTTAGTTTACTAGTAATCTACGAACAAGATCAAGCATTTAAAAAAGCCACTCATTTGTTAGATATTATATTGAACACTTCAACATACAAAAAAAATACCCTTACTAAAAAAGTAAAAGAACAATTACCTTTACTAGCTAAAAGTACTGAGTTTAAAAGCTGGATTAAAAAATAACACCGATGAAGTACATACATGTTGAAGACACTCAAATAACTATTTCTGAATTAATGCTTCCCTCTCACTCCAATTTTAGCGGAAAAATTCATGGTGGCTATATTCTTTCATTACTAGATCAAATTGCATTTGCTTGCGCCTCAAAATTCTCTGGCACTTATTGTGTAACAGCCTCGGTAGATACCGTAGATTTTTTAAGGCCTATTGAA
>Ga0209291_1004125_pt1 | contig 10264 bp, 7 predicted proteins | sample GOMGulsemesocosm_FD_184633 | JGI IMG/M metagenome (GOLD analysis project Ga0209291, IMG submission 184633) | Methane-oxidizing microbial communities from mesocosms in the Gulf of Mexico - GOM9B Gulf of Mexico (SPAdes) (version 2) | ecosystem: Environmental > Aquatic > Marine > Cold seeps | place... | reverse complement strand
TACCCCGTCAAATATTCAAATAACCGAATAACCAAACAGCAAAACTACACCATGTGACAACATGATGGCCTGAAGGCCAACCTACAAAAAATCACTCAATTACAACCCTGTAGGTCGGGTTTACCCCGTCAAAAAAACAAATAACCGAATAACCAAACAGCAAAGCTACGCTATACGACAACATGATGGTCTAAAGGCCAACCTACAAAAACTCACTCAATTACAAACCTGTAGGTCGGGTTTACCCCGTCAAAAAATCAAATAACCAAACAGCAAAGCTACGCTATACGACAACATGATGGCCTAAAGGCCAACCTACAAAAGAAATACTCAATTACAAACCTATAGGTCGGGGTTTACCCCGTCAACTAATCAAATAATCGAATAACCAAACAGCCAAACTACACCATACGACAACATACGACAACATGATGGCCAACCTACAAAAAATCACTCAATTACAACCCTGTAGGTCGGGGTTTACCCCGTCAAATATTCAAATAACCGAATAATCAAACAGCCAAACTGCACCATGCGACAGCGTGATGGCCTGAAGGCCTGAAGGCCAACCTACAAAAATCACTCAATTACAACCCTGTAGGTCGGGGTTTACCCCGTCAAAAAAACAAATAACCGAATAACCGAATAACCGAATAACCGAATAACCAAACAGCCAAACAGCCAAACTACACCATGTGACAACGTGATGGCCTAAGGCCAACCTACAAGAAATTACACAACATGATAGCCTAAAAGCCAACCTACAAAAAAATAACTCTGGATGTTAGCTTTGTTTTTTCCATTGTTGTTTTAATTTATTAACAAACAACTTATCTCCTGCATCTACAGCAGAAACAAACAATAAAAAGTCTGAATCATCGGTGCGCGTTATAGTAATAACAGTATTTGAATCAGAATCTTCTGCATATTTCACTTTGATATCTTTAACTTGTTCAAATGATACAATTTCACTTTCAAATTGGTCGTCTTCATTCTGCCAATAGGAAAATATTCTTTTATCGGTGAAACCATTACCATCGTCACGAATACTCAAAAAAGCATCACTATAAAAATAAGTTATTTTTTCATCTGGAGGTACGATTTTTTTACGATGTAAAAATGTCATATCTCTTTTCATTATATCTGCTTGTGTAACAACTGCATCACTGGGTAATAATGACGTCTCACTTGCTAATGTTAACCCTATAAGTGGAAGAAACAGAAGTACTGTAATTATATGTCTAATTTGCCATTTTGAATTGTAAGTATAAGCTTCTAAATCAGCTGTATTAACTGAGTTTATATAGGTAACCATTGGTATGAAAAACAAAGGTAATAGGAGTGTAACAATGGTCAAAATATAATGTTCTATTCCATACGACAAATATGACAATATAAAGTAAGCCGTTGCAAAACTAATAGCCCAAAACGTCAACATAACTTTATTTGTACTAAATCGCTCCAAACTGTCTTCTTTTAGTTTGCTAAATAAAGGATAAAACCAAAAAGCTGAGAAAATCCCTCGTGCTATTGGCATTATCGGCTCCTTTTTCTTGAGCTGAATAGCACGCCAATTACGATACATCCAATACATGTTATAAATACCCAAACTAGTAATAGAGATCACTAAGAATTTTGACATGGAGATAGGGAAAAAGGTAACTTCGGGGAAAGTTGGTCTAGATCTAGATTCTAAACGCCACCCAATAATAATTCCCCCTAGGCCAATTAGGTAAACTAACCCAGTTATTCCAAGCCAAAATTCAAAAGTGTCAGTTTCTTCTGTCGATACTTCAGGGCTTTCACCATATTTTATAAGGCCATAAAAAGCCTCATCCCTTAATCGTTTTCTTGAAGCTATATAGTTTTCGATCTGATCTTCAGGAATATGATCAGTTTTAGCCTTATATTCAAAATCTAATGTGAGTATTTTATTTTTAAAGTTCACATTCTTTTTAAAGAAATAAAAGGCATTATCTTCAATAAACTCTGTATTATCGAAATCCCAACCATCCCCTGAAAACTCAACGACTATCTGGTTCTTAATGTTATTTGGGTAGCGTAAATCTAATGGCCCGTTCCTATTTGTTTGTTCGGGCTTATACACTGCATTACGGATGTCTGTTGGGTAAAAATCGATCTCATAATCATTGCCTTTTTTCTCCCAAAAATTCTCTATCGAATAATTTTCAGTTAAAGTCAGTATGCCTGTTGTTTTATCATTAACAACGTCAATTTTTTCAAGGGAATTAAGTTTAGGGTATGTTTTTTGATAATAAATTTCATAGTCCTTAGAAAGTTTACTGTTTCCGTCCCGTTCTAGTTGGCTATGTTTATTACGTGCTTTATCACCTAAATAGTCACTAACTACCTTTAAAGTTACAGGCACATTTACATCACTTGGAATGTAGTATTGTTCACTAATATAAGTATACGAATTCTTTATTTTTTGACTCATGGATGTAAGGTTATTTTGACCCGATTGTAGAATTAACGCGTATCCATAATCAGGCTGAAAAAGGTTTAATAAGGAGCCATTTTGAAACCGTAGGGTTGGGTCAAGCCAGTACCTTTTTTGATCATGCAACAATGTAACAAGAACATGATCAAATCGATTTAATGCTGGAGGCCTTTCAATAAGTAATTTTGTTTCTTCAGTATCCACAAGAGCAGGATAAGCATCTATTTCTAACGCAGCTAATATGGAAATAAGAAGAATAGCTTTATCTTTACAATCGCCATATCGTAATGCGAGAGTCTCATTGGCGGGTGTCGGCAAATGAGAATTTATTCCCATTTGTAAGGCAACATATCTAATATAGTCTTGTACGTACTTTAGCGCTCCTACTATTTGGGAGGCTGGGTCTGAATATTGCTGCTTAATATCAGCAGCTATTTTCATAACATCAGGATGAAGTTCATTTATATTGTAAAGAGGATTAGCCCACTCTACTACCTCCCCCCAAGTTTCAATTTCACTAAAGTAAACTGAACCATACGGTGAATACCAATTAGGAGTTTGGCTAGGTTCGTTAATCGTTTCAGTATCATGCATATGAATCTGATATTCAGTAAAATCGCCTGCTTTTTGTTGCTGGATTAGCGGTTCAATATTTCGGGTTTTTACATGTAAGGGTTTATTTTTTCCCCAGAGAATTCTCAAGTATTGGTCATGAACTGGAACAGACCAATTCAACGAATAAGAATAAGAAAAAATTCCTTCGTATATAGGGTTTACCCCAAAACGGGTAAAGCTATAATCTAAGATGTCTCCTTCACGAACATCATCAACCAATATGTTCATTGTTAAGTAACCATGATAAATCTGGCTATCTAGCTCATTTTCACTATTGAGCAAGGAGATTTTTGCTGTTTTTAATTTATCAATCCTTTGACCATCACGCGTTAAAAACAATGTATTTAATACCAACTTTTGATAAGTAGGATCAAACTCAAGATTAATTTGAGAACTACTTTTCACCCCTGTTTGGTTAACTATAGATTCATTGTACCGAGAGTATAATGTTCTATATCCTGAATCTGACACATGGATTTGTTTGTCTAATAAACGATAAAAGACACCATTACTGATTTCATTTACAGGGATATTATCCACGTCGGAAAGTTGTCGATATACGACCCACTTAGGGGCTGGTTCTATATGTATTTGAGCATTGTTTGCTAAGGCAGGTTGAGAAATAATTAGCGCGGAGATAAAACTAATAAACAAAAAACGTATGGTACTACTTAAGATTAATTCCATTTATGTAAACTCTTATTATTTTTATATAAAATATATTTTAAATTTAAGTAACAACTAAATTTTTATAATGTTGATACTGGTATAAAATGAAGATGCGTCTAAGTTCAGCCCTGCATCAATCATTCAGAGTAAATCTGTTTATAAAATCACCTGTAACAAAGTAGCATAAAAAATATGCTGAAAAAACAACGGTAATGTATTTATATTAATGTGGCAAGATTGGTATATCAAAATATGTTCATGACGTTTAAATTTTTTTTCAGGATTATAATTTATTAATCACTGCAACATGATGGCCTGAAGGCCAATCGACAAAAAATCACTCAATTACAAACCTGTAGGTCGGGGTTTACCCCGTCAAATATTCAAATAACCGAATAATCAAACAGCCATACGACAACATGATGGCCTGAAGGCCAACCTACAAAAAATCACTCAATTACAAACCTGTAGGTCGGGGTTTACCCCGTCAAATATTCAAATAGCCAAATAACCAAACAGCAAAGCTACGCTATACGACAACATGATAGCCTGAAGGCCAACCTACAAAAAATTCTCAATTTTATACCTGTAGGTCGGGGTTTACCCCGTCAAATATTCAAATACCCGAATAATCAAACAGCCAAACTACACTATGTGACAACGTGATGGCCTAAAAGCCAATCGACAAAAAATCACTTAATTACAAACCTGTAGGTCGGGGTTTACCCCGTCAAATATCCAAAATCTATATGTAAATAAAGCGTTTACTTTTTGTTATTTCTTCGTGATAACTCTGTGATATTTGATCCTTAAGATGGATCAACAAAGTCAATTAAATACATTTATCTAAAGGGACATGAATAATGAAAAGATTAAAAAAAGTACTTATCGCGGTAGTAGCAAGTACTGCTTTACTGTCATCAGCTTCGCAAGCAGCATTGGTTGAAGTTGAAGTAACCAACCTTTTTGAAACAAATGGTTTAGCGTTTACACCTGTTTGGATGGGGTTTCATGATGGTACATTCGACAGCTTTGATGCAGGAACAGCGTCATCAGCCTCTTTACAAGCTCTTGCTGAAGGTGGAGATCTATCGGGTATTACAGCAGATTTCAGTAGTACTTCAACAGGACAACAAGGTGTATTAACCGCTCCGTCAGGTTTTGGTGGTGCACCCGTATTTGAACCCGGTGAATCAGCAACATCAGGAGCATTCAATATTAATGCCGCAGACAACGGTTACTTTAGCTTTCTTTCAATGCTGATCCCAACTAACGATGCATTTATCGGTAACGATGATGCGATGGCTTATTCATTATTTGATGCTGACGATAAATTTGTTGGTTTAGATATATTAGTTGTTGGAGAAAATGTTTGGGATTCTGGTACTGAACTAAACACTGGTTATGGTGCACCTTTCCTAGTTGGAGCAAACGCACAGGCAAGACAAGACGAAAATGGGGTTGTTGGTCAACACTCAGGCTTAGAAGTACTAAGTGGTGGTTTAGCTATTTTTGGTGGTAATACACCTGCTGGTTACACAATTGACCAAGCCGCAGCAGATTTTACAGCAAGTGGTTTTAACGTTGCAAGAATTACCGTGAGCCAAGTACCTGTACCTGCAAGTTTGGGCCTTTTAGCGATTGGACTTATGGGTTTTGCTCAAAGCAGACGTCGTAAGCAATAACCGGTTAAGCTCCACAAAAAAAGCGCTAAAGTTTCCTTTAGCGCTTTTTTCATTTTGATCAGTTAAGCTTAAACAATTAACCGGTAATTAATGGTTCAAATCCTTTAACTACATCATCAATGGCTTTCATTTGTGCTAAATAGGGTTCTAATTTATCCAGCGGTAATGCACATGGGCCATCACACTTAGCAAGTGTTGGATCAGGATGAGCTTCAATAAACAAACCTGCTATACCTAAAGCCATACCACTGCGAGCAAGTTGTGCTGCTTGCGCTCTTCTACCGTCAGCAGATTCACTTCGGCCACCTGGTTTTTGTAATGCGTGTGTTGCATCAAATATTACCGGTGCATAGTCTTTCATTTCGTCCATTGCTAGCATATCAACTACTAGGTTGTTGTAGCCATAACAACTACCACGTTCACATAAAATCATTTTTTCATTACCGGCTTCTGAAAACTTAGTAATGATATGACGCATTTCATGAGCTGCTAAAAACTGAGGTTTTTTGATGTTGATAATGGCGTTGGTTTTTGCCATTGCTACTACTAAGTCTGTTTGACGAGCTAAAAATGCTGGTAGTTGTATTACGTCTACTACTTCTGCAACCGGTTGTGCTTGATGAGGTTCATGTACATCGGTGATAATTGGTACGTTAAACGTTGATTTAATTTCTTCAAATATTTTTAAACCTTCGTCTAAGCCAGGGCCACGGTATGAGTTAACCGACGATCTATTCGCTTTATCGAATGACGCTTTAAACACATAAGGTATATTCAATTTTTGTGTTACTTCAACATAATGTTCAGCAATTCTCATTGCTAAGTCGCGTGATTCAAGTACATTCATACCGCCAAATAATGTGAATGGTTTGTCGTTAGAAATATCGATATTGTTCAATTGAATAGACGATAACGCCATGGTAAATCCTTAATTATGATGCGAGTAATCATTAGCCTGAAATCAGGTGGAAAATTAACTAGGTTTTTAATAAGCCTAGTTTACACGAGTTTAACCAATACTTTGTAAAATTTGGCCACATAACCACGCCATATATGTACCTACGGTATAACCTAACACCGCAAGTAAAACACCAACAGGAGCAAGGGATGGGTGGAATGCAGAGGCAACAATAGGTGCAGAAGCAGCACCACCAACGTTCGCTTGGCTACCAACAGCCATATAAAACAACGGTGCTTTAATTAGCTTAGCAACAATCAGCATTAAGCTTGCGTGAATTAACATCCATATACAGCCTAATATGAAATAAATAGGTGCATCTAATATCATGCGTATATCCATTTGCATACCGATAGTCGCAATAAGAATATATAAAAATGATGAACCTATTTTTGAAGCGCCAACCCCTTCTAAGTTTCTAGCACGGGTAAACGATAAAGCAATACCTACGGTTGTAGCAAATACAATCATCCAGAAGAATTTACTATGAAAACTATAGCGCGCTAAGTCAGGATGATTAGCCACAAAGTACGGCGTAATATAATCTGAAAATAAGTGAGCAAAGCCTGTAACACCTAAACCAAGAGCAATTATAATCATTAGATCGGAAAGCTGCGGAATGCGGCTATGCTTCGCATTAAAGCTATCAACCTTATCTTTTAATGCTTCAATAGCGCTAGTATCCGCACCTGACTTAGCATCTATCGATTTGGCTCTTGACGCCATAATTAATAATACAGCCATCCACAGGTTTGCCACAATAACGTCTACTGTTACCATTGCGGAGAATATTTGATCGCCTGCGCCGTAAATTTCTTTCATTGCGGCTTGGTTGGCTCCACCGCCAATCCAACTACCGGCTACTGTTGTCATTCCGCGCCACACCGCTTCTGGCCCGGTAACGCCTAACAATTCAGGCCAGATGGCCGATACAATTAACAGTGCAATAGGCCCGCCAATAACAATACCAAAGGTTCCGGTAAAAAAGAGAATAACGGCTTTGTTTCCTAACTTAGCAATTGACTTTAAATCAACACTTATCGTCAGCAATACTAGGCAGGCAGGTAATAAATAACGAGAAGCAACGAAATATAGTTTCGATTCTCCGCCGTTAATTACACCAAAGGTATTTAATAAAGAAGGTAGGAAGTAACACAGTAAAACGGCAGGTACTATGCCATAAAACTTTTTCCAAAAGGTATTTGAACTACTGGCTGTGAAAAAAATGGCACCTAACATTATTGCCAAAAAGCCTAAAATGGTTGCATCGTTTGTAATAAGGACGCTATTGGCTTCGACTGCTGTATTCACAGTTTCTTGTAGCATAAATTCTCCAATCGTTAAGTAGCTAAAAAAACCGTGTAATTAACTACATCACGATTAATGCAAGATGTTATTAACGACGGTAATTTTATCTAATTGTAGTTTTAATAGTTGCGCTGCTGGGTCTTTGGGACATTTATCCACAAAATACTGATAATCATCGTACGCGACTTTTAAGCAGTCTAATTGATGAAGTAAGAAACCACGATCTCTTCTTTCTATCGGGTCTTCTGGTCTTAATTCGATCAGTATATCAACACACTTTAACGCTTTTTCAAAGGAAAGCTCTTTAATTAGAGCATTTTTAAGGGCGCTTAAATGTTCAACTATCAATACATTACTATCAATAGAGGCGAGTTCAATATCGCTCGGATCACCACCAAGTTCATCCATTCTATCGTCAAGTTGATTCCAATCAAGTGACTCACCATTAACGGGATCAAAGATTATCGCGTAACTGTCATCGCAAGTTATTCGTATCATCGTATTGTTCGGCACAAATACTAAATCAGCTTCAAAATAACAAGCTTCAATGATATGACGTAAAATAACCGCTTTTAGCGTTGGTGCTAGAATACGATAATCGATAGCAGTTTTCATTTGAAAAGCGACTACGGGCCAAACAGGTTTAACATTATCGATGAACATGTGTTCAACAAATATCTCATTGATTAGTATTTCAACTTGATCAAGCGGGCTTTCAATACCTTCAATAGCTGACTGACACGCTTCTATTATATGATCAAGCTTGCTGATTGAGGTATTACTGCTCGAAAAGACGAATTCTTCAATTAATATAAATAAGTCTATTAGGCTTTTTTCATCTGATGTTAATTCAGACAATAACAATTCGTTCTTCAAAATCTTTCTTACTTCCCGTTTATTACTAACACCTATATAAGGCTAAAAACTTATTTTTAAAGCGCTTATATTAAATCTATTAAAAGAACACACCTTGCTTGGTCATTGCTACACGAGCAATTAACATAAACCAGCCTACCGCGCCTAAAAATCCGATAATTTGCATCATGCGTGTTTTAGCTAATTTAAGTGCGTAAAAACCGGTAAATATGTAAGCTAAAATGGCTAATAATTTTTCACCTAACCATAGTTGTTCAAGTGGGTTTATTGACAATTTTACTGCCATACCGACACCAAGTAATAACAAAAGTGTATCAATTACGTGAGGAGTAATTTTCACCCATTTTTTTTCTAATTTTACAGAGCCCATTAAAGTCCAAGCAAAACGTAATGTAAGTAGTGCGATACTAAGTAACGCTAATGTCATGTGCATATGTTTCATGTTTTATCCTTTTGTTGTCATTCTTTTGATAGTTATTGTCTTGATAATTAGTGCTTTTAAAATAATTGATTTTAAAGTAATTGCATTGAAAATTATTGGCTTGATATAAATCCAGCAACTAGTCATCACTACGATTTACGCGCAAAAGTGACTCTATCATTTTCATTTAAATCTTTAATGGTTTGTATTGATTGATAAGACAAGACTTTGAGTATTGCTCTTACCCCTTCACCTTGCTCAAAACCGTGTTCAAAAAATATATAACCACCGGTATTTAAATATTCTAATGCGTCTTTAGCTATTTTTTCTATGTCTGCAAATCCAGCGTTATCGGCAACCAATGCACTTAAAGGTTCAAACTGTACATCGCCTTGTGATAAGTGAATATCGTTTTCATCGATATAAGGCGGGTTACTAATAATAATATCGAAACCTGTTGCTGTATCTACATTAGTGAACCAATCGCTTTGATACATATTTACGTGCTCAAGCGAAAGTGCTTTAGCATTATGTTGTGCTAATTCAACCGCATCGTCACTGTAATCAATGGCATCTATCTGCCAATTAGGCTGCTCGGAAGCTAAAGCCAATGCAATGGCACCTGTACCTGTGCCCAAATCTAAACATTTAATCGGTAACTTGAGATTCTGTTCAGCTTCTTCTAACACTTGCTCTACCAATATTTCGGTATCAGGTCGAGGAATAAGTGTCGATGAATTACATTTAAACGGTAACGACCAGAACTCTTTACTACCAGTAATATAGGCAATGGGTTTACCTTGTAAACGCTGTTGTAATAACGCTTCAAAGTTTGTTAGTTGCTGAGGGTCTAGTTGATTTTCAGGCCAAGTATATAGGTAGTTAATTTCTTTATTTAGAATAAAACTGAGAAGTATTTGCGTATCAAGCTTGGCACTATCGGATACTTTTTCAAGTAACGATGTACCAAGTGATATTTGATGCTTAATCGTATAGTTATTCAATGCTGCTTTCAATCCTGATTGATTTAAAGAGTTTGAAAATAAGGTCTGTTGGCCTTTCGAGATAATTTTTGCCGCAGTTTGTTGGGCATTTATACAAGGCAGAACCTTTGTAATGTGGTTATTCCACATAAAAAGGTGATAACGCCGTAAAAATGACTGGCAAACGCGGTCGAAGTATTCGGTTAAAAGCACTTTATTCTGTGTTAAACTGTGTTGATTTTGAATGACTAAGCTACTCACCACTCACCACGAATAACACGTTTTTCC
>Ga0209291_1004123_pt1 | contig 10267 bp, 6 predicted proteins | sample GOMGulsemesocosm_FD_184633 | JGI IMG/M metagenome (GOLD analysis project Ga0209291, IMG submission 184633) | Methane-oxidizing microbial communities from mesocosms in the Gulf of Mexico - GOM9B Gulf of Mexico (SPAdes) (version 2) | ecosystem: Environmental > Aquatic > Marine > Cold seeps | place... | reverse complement strand
TTGCTAACGCTGTAAGTCCATAAACAACATACGAATGTGTTTTTTAGCAATAAGGATACATAAACTATAGTTAATATTTTTCTATTTTTACAGTATAAAAAGTAGACAATGGTTTAATTAAACAGAAGAGGTTGATAGTTTTAAATAAGTAAAATCTAGAAGACAAGTCGGTTTGAAGTTCTACATAACTTCAAATTTTTAGAGATTTAACTCAGATAATCGCTAACGAAAAAGGGCAAAACTTTTTGCGTACGAATAGGCTATATAACGTCGGTAGGTTTGGAATATTGGGTTTATTTTCAAGGTGAAAATGGTGGCCCCTCCCTGACTTGAACAGGGGACCTGCCGATTATGAGTCGGATGCTCTAACCAACTGAGCTAAGGGCCATCTTTTTATCCGCTTTAAATTGAGACTTCAACTTAAAGCGGCGTGAAGTATAAGCATTTTTTATTTTGTTGTCACCACTATATCGATAAAAATATGCATAAATAGCTTGATAGTTCAATAGTTGAACAATAATCTCAAATAGTTATGAAAAGTTGTTGTATTTATAGTCAAAAAAAAGAGTAAGCTAAAACTTACTCTTTTTACGATCGTCGAATTATTTCGTTTATCTATTTTTACGCATTCGTAAAATGAATAGAACTGCAAACAAGCTGTAACCTAAAGTACCCCCGCCTGAACTAGATGTTTTAACATCTGCTGGTGGTGCGATAACTGTTATTGATATTTTACTAGAGCTAAATGCACCATTAACATCAGTAGCTGTTACGGTAATCTCTATTGTATCTGGTGTACTTGGTGCGACAAAAGAGGTTGTTTGTGTGGTTGTTGTAGATAAAGCTATTTGTGCGCCGCTTGACTGTGCCCACAAATAAGTAATTGCGTCATTTTCTGCATCAGATGCTGTTGCTGTTAATGTAACCGCCTGACCCGTATTTACTTGAATATTCTCGCCAATAGATACCTGTGGTGCTGTATTTGTTTCGTCATCTGTTATAGATATTGTAATGACTTTCTTTTCACCTAATAAATTATCAGAAGCAGATTCTAGTTTTAACTCTACGGTTTCTGTACTTTCTTCGTCAACATCATTGATTATTGTTAATGATATTGTCTTATTTTCACTATCACCGTCTTGCCATGTTAATGTTCCTGAAGCGGCGTTAATATCACTTCCAATTTCAGCACTTATTTCACTTAGAGAATAATTCACAGAAACTTCTCCTGAAGAGTTACCACTTCGTGAAACATCAATAAGCAAAGTTTCTTGGTTTTCTGGTACTGAAACCTCGTCTAAAGTAAAACCGATTTTACCTTGATCTAATCGACCATTAATATTAACGGTAAGATAAGAAGGTGAGGATAAGGTAGCTCCATTACGTGGGTCGAAGAGTCTAATAAAAAAGCTTTCTTCATACTCTTCAGTATTAGTTTTTTCTGCAATAGATACATTGAACGATTTTTTACTGCTATCGCTTCCAGCCCAAGTTAATGTGCCTGTTATTGGCGTGTAATCTTCTTGCTGAACAGCGCTACCGGGGATCAATTCATACGACACTGAAACGCTAGATGCGTTATTATCAGGTGTGTTTCGATATACATCAATTTGAAGGTCAGTGCCTTGAGCTGTAGAGACATTTGATTGATTAAAAGACAAGTTGCCTTGAGCAGAATCCAATGTATTATCTTTTAGTACGAACAAGCCACCTGTGATATCGCTGACGATAATATTACCTGACGGTAAAAATGGGTATACGCCCCAGGCTCCATCAAAGCTTGCTGCATTTGATGTGGTGAAAGTGTCAAAATTTCCTATATCTACAGGACTAGCTGGGTCGGTAATATCCAAAACAGTTAAACCATTCATATATGTAGACATATAGTAACGATTGCCTCTAACAAAACCGTTATGGTCAATCGCTTTAGTTTTCCCTGTCCAGGTACCAGCTCGCTGAGGGTTCTTTAGGTCTTCAATGGAGAAAATACGTACAGTGGTATTAATACCTAAATTTCCTTCATCAAACTCATCATGAGCAAAAAAGAATTTATTGTCTTCACTTGCCCAACCTGAATGGACATATTGATTGGCGATAGAAATATCACTATAACTAACAGAACTCAACAATTTTGCATTATCTGCCTGAGATATGTTCCATAACTTTATTACATCAACATCAGTTTGATTAGAGCGGCCTTGAAAGTCTATGAATACTGTACAGTTTCCATCTGTTTGAGAACAATCCGTAGTTTTACGATCATCTTTAATGATGATTGAAGTGCCATCGTGGGTATATCCGTCACCTGCTGAATTATTTGAGGTTAATGTGATAGTGTCAGGGTTGGCAAGTGAGTAACTATGAAAAGCGCCTCCTAACTTGTTTGTACCTATCAATTGTAAACTAGGGGTTGCATCTGCTTGGGCTATGTTGAGTGTGTGGTCTATATTGGAAATGTAAACGTTATGGGCGTTACCAACTGAAAAATTATTCTCTGCTAGCGTGATAGATTCGGGTAAATTGTTTAAATTAATCACAGTGACATGCTGATCTCTTTTGTCTACTGTTGCGTAAGCATAGGCCCGCCATAAATTGAGCGAATGATCAAAATATTGATAAACCTTTATATCGCGCCATGTACTGTTGGATCCCGATATAGTACCAACTTCTACCGGGTTTTGAGGATCACTAATGTTTATAACGGAAACACCATTGTTTAAACCTATAATAGCAAACTCATTGCCGGTATTTAAATCTACATGACCCCAAATATCATTGGCATCTGATGGCGAAGATGAAAAGTTTTTCAGTGGCATATGAGCAAGTAAGTCAACATTTGTACATTCAAAAGAACTTGCTAAATTATTAACACACTGTTCAGCAACATGAGAATTGCTCATCTCGTTAAAGCTGGCTATTTTACTTTCAAATGCATTACTTTTAGTTTTGTTGTTTCTGAGTGAATGTTTGCCATCTACAGCAACTGAAAAACCCATGCTCTCAATTTCTTCACGTATATTAATAGGTACACCAACTAGGGTGACAATATTGGACTGGGGACTTTGGCTTTGAAAGTGATCAAATCGATTATAGCCACCTCTAATGGGTATTAATCCACTTTTAAAGTAAAATAAGTCGTTTTCATTTTCAATATTATAAACACCAGAGGAAACAAGTACCTTATCGCCCTTACTCGCTTGACTGACTGCATAGCCGATTGTTCTACAGGGTCTAAGAACATTATCACACCTATCTTTGTCTACTCCATTAACTGCAACAAATCGAGACTTATCGTGCTCTGTATGAGCAAATGAATTTAAGGGAAGTATGAATGAAGATATTGAAATAATTGCAATTCCAATAGGTAATGATAGTTTAACCATAATGTGCTCTTTTGGTGTTAGGTGACTATTTAATTTTGTATAGCTTTACCATAGCAAGGTAAAGTACAATTTAAAACCAGTCAGTTAACACTACTTTAACTTTTTGTAAAATTAACTTTGCATTATTGATTAAGCCCTATTCAAATGAACTGTAAAATATTAAAAAAAATTCTACGCGGCACTACTCTTATATTTTTCTGTCTAACTGTACTCTCGGGGTGTTTTCAACAAACAGCCCCAACAAGTATTTCTTTTCAGCTTGTTTATGGAAATGAACCTTTGAGCTGCAAAAGTAATTTTTTTCATGCTGCTCAAACTAAGACAAAAAAATCACAGCTAGATAATTGGCAATACCAGCAATTGCAGGTTTTTATGCATAATTTTGAAGTGAAAACTAAAGAAAATGGCTGGCAACCATGGTTAATGGCAACCAATTCACATCAAACAAACAATGTTGCTTTATTGGGAGAGGTTTGTAATGAAAAAAATGAGCAAGGCAATTGGCTGCTTGAATTTATGCCTTTAACTGATTCTGTTGTGATTACCGATATTCGTTTTAGATTAGGTGTACCGTTTGAACTTAACCACCTTAATCCATTAACACAACCTAGCCCATTAAATGATCCTTCAATGTTTTGGGGGTGGCAAGGTGGACATAAATTTATGCGGGCAGAGTTAGTTTCTAAAAGTGACGATTGGTTATTTCACTTAGGCTCAAAAGGTTGTAGTGCATTAAGTCCTGTTCGCGCTCCTAAAAGTGAATGTCTACATCCTAATCGTGTAACCGTTTCTCTACCTTTTACTAGGCAAACAACTGTAATCGAGTTTGATCTAGCGGTTCTTATTCGTGATATTGAGTTAACACGTAAAAATAGTTGTCAATCATCTGCTGATAAAGAAAGTTGTAAGATGTTATTTAAACATTTAGGAATGGAGTCTACTCGTAGTAATGAATTTTTGTTATTTAGGGCGCAAAAGAATGGCTAGTCGACTTTCACAAATATTTAAATTATCAATATCTAGTTTAATCCTTGTCGGCTTAAGCTTAATGTTGCAATCATGCAGCGATAATAAAAAACATGAAAGTGATTATCAGTGGCCGATAATTGAGGGGTTTCCTAAGCCGAAAGTCCCACAAAATAACCCGATGACTATAGCGAAGGTAAACTTAGGAAAAGTTATTTTTTTTGACAAAGCTCTCTCGGCTAATACAAAACAAGCATGTGCTAGCTGTCATCATCAAGCTTTTGCTTTTGGAGAGAATATTCCGCAATCAATAGGTAGCACACAACAAACACATCGTCGTAATTCACCAGCTTTAGTTAATATAGCGTATAACAAAACCCTTACTTGGGCACATGATGGGCTAACGTCAATTGAGCAGCAAATTCTTTTACCCATGTTTGGTGAGTTTCCTGTGGAATTAGGGATTACTGGTCATGAACACGAAGTTTTAGCTCGATTTAAAACACCGAAATACCAAGCACTATTTTTCGAAGCTTTTCCTGATCAAGAGGTGAGTTTCGATCTAATCGTAAAAGCGCTCGCAAGTTATGTACGCAGTTTGATCTCTTTGAATGCACCTTTCGACCGTTATGCTTATTTAGGTGAAGACGATGCTATTTCTGCATCGGCATTACGTGGCATGAATCTATTCTTCTCAGAGAAATTAGAATGCCATCATTGCCATGGTGGTTTTAACTTCACCCAATCCACTAGCCATGAAAAGCAGTTAATTGATAGAAGACCCTTTCATAATACTGGTTTATATAATGTTAATTTTACTGAAGAAAATAAAGAGTCTGGCTATCCTAAACATGATACCGGTTTGGCTGAAATATCAACATTATCACAGGATAATGGCCGCTTTAGAGCGCCAACCTTGCGAAATATTGATGTGAGTGCACCTTATATGCACGATGGCAGTATAAACAGTTTATCAGAGGTAATTGACTTTTATGCCGCTGGAGGCCGTAATATTACAGAAGGAAAATTTAAAGGTGACGGTCGTGACAATCCTTTGAAAAGTAAGTTTTTAAAAGGTTTTACTTTGACTATCGAAGAAAAAGAAGATTTGATTAATTTCTTAAAAACATTAACTGATCAAAGTTTTTTATCTGATTCGACACATATCATTAGCGAATAAAAAATAATAGCAAAGAGCATAGTAGGACAGAGAAATATAAAGCTTGGTAAATATGAGTGAGTGTTTAAGGCAAATTTAAAACAAAAAAAATCCAGTAATTAATTACTGGATTTTAGGTAGTTACTTAAGAGTAAACGTTTTATTCGCCGTCTAAGAAGCTTTTAAGTTGTTCAGAGCGAGAAGGGTGACGTAATTTACGTAACGCTTTTGCCTCGATTTGACGAATACGCTCACGTGTAACGTCAAACTGTTTACCAACTTCTTCTAACGTATGGTCAGTGTTCATATCGATACCAAAACGCATTCTTAATACTTTAGCTTCACGAGCTGTTAAACCAGCTAATACTTCATGTGTCGCATCTTTTAAGTTTTCAGAAGTTGCAGCATCAACAGGTAATTCACCGCTTCCATCTTCAATAAAGTCACCTAAGTGTGAATCTTCGTCATCACCAATTGGTGTTTCCATTGAAATTGGCTCTTTAGCGATTTTCAACACTTTGCGAATTTTGTCTTCTGGCATAATCATGCGTTCAGCTAATTCTTCAGGTGTTGGTTCACGGCCCATTTCTTGTAACATTTGACGAGAAATACGGTTTAATTTATTAATCGTTTCAATCATGTGCACTGGAATACGAATAGTTCTCGCTTGGTCAGCAATTGAACGAGTAATTGCCTGACGAATCCACCATGTAGCGTAAGTTGAGAATTTGTAACCTCGACGGTATTCAAATTTATCAACCGCTTTCATTAAGCCGATATTACCTTCTTGAATTAAATCTAAGAACTGTAAACCACGGTTAGTGTATTTTTTCGCAATAGAGATAACTAAACGTAAGTTAGCTTCAACCATTTCTTTTTTCGCACGACGAGCTTTTGCTTCACCGATAGACATACGACGGTTGATATCTTTTATGCCGTGTATGTTTAAGAAAGTCTCTTCTTCAAGCATATTAAGCTTGTAGATACAGCGTTCTACGTCTAATTCAATGTCAGACATTCTAGCTGAATATGGGTGACCAGCAGCTTTTTGTTCATCAAACCAATCTTTAGAGGTTTCGTTGCCTGGAAAAATTTTGATAAACGTTGTTTTAGGCATGCCAGCACCAACAACACAGTGCTTCATGATTAAGCGTTCTTGAATACGCAATCTATCCATTACACTGCGCATATTTTTAACTAGTCGATCAAAAAGTTTTGGAATTAAACGAAACTCTTTAAATACTTCGGCCAAGCTATCAATAGCTGCTTGAGCTTCAGCATGACCACGACCTTTTGAGCTAATAATGGTATTAGCATTTTCGTATGTTTCACGAAGTAATGTGAACTTTTCTTTCGCAAGTTCAGGACAAGGACCCGTATCTTCCTCGTCTTCATCTTCTTCAGAGTCAGCTTTGTCTTCATCGCTCAAATCTTCTTTTGAAAGCTCAGAGCCAATATGAGTTGCTGCCGCTGGAATTTCTTCTTCTTCGGCATCAGGGTCTAAAAAGCCAACAATAATATCGGTTAGACGTACTTCTTCGGCTTCATAATTGTCCCACATCTCAAGTAAGAAATTGATTGCCGGCGGATATTCAGCAACACTGCGCTGAACTTCTTTAATGCCTTCTTCAATACGCTTAGCGATAACAATTTCGCCTTTGCGCGTTAATAGTTCAACCGTTCCCATTTCGCGCATATACATACGTACAGGATCTGTTGTTCTACCAATTTCGCTTTCAACCGTAGCAAGTGCTTGAGCTGCTGCTTCTGCAGCATCTTCATCAGTATTACCTTCTGTCATCATCAAGGTATCTTGATCTGGAGCAGTTTCGAATACTTGAATGCCCATGTCGTTGATCATTCTAACAATGTCTTCAACTTGGTCTGAATCGATTATATCTTGCGGAAGGTGATCGTTAACTTGTGCAAATGTTAAGTAACCTTGCTCTTTACCTTTGGTAATGAGCTCTTTGAGTCTAGATTGTGGGGCTTGATCCATTGACGAGTGTCCACCTAAATTAGGGCTATCAAAATGAAAACAGTAAGCCAGAAATTATAGCTAATTGATTAGTAAATTGCCAGCGTTAAACTATGTTCAACTTATTTTCTATTTATTACGCACTTAATAAAGTATGTAATTCTTGCTTTTCATTTTTGCTTAAACCACTTGCATGTTCTTTGGCGAGTAGTTGCTCAGTGCGTTGTTCTATAAAAATATTCAAAAAACTTTCTATTACATCAATAAACATCGATTCAGCATTTTCAGGCTCAACATGGTGCTGTATACACATGAGTTTGGTTAATTGGCTACCTTCGGTTGTGCCGCGAAAGTGCTCAATTAACTGCGCGCTGTTAATTTCTGAATTTTGTTTACACAATGCTAGCAGCTGATTTAGCAAAGGAATACCAGGCATATCAAGTTGCTGCAAAATCGTAATGTCAGGTAACGCATTAACTATATGGGGATGCTCAAGTAATAATGCAATAGCAAGACGTAAAGGGGTAATTTTAGTTTGCTTTTTAACCGGAGATTTTTTATCTTTTTGGCTGTTTTTACGTCGCAATTCCTCTAAGCGTTTTTCATTGCCTCGGGCGAATTTATTCGCTAATTCACTTAAAATGGAATCTTTTAATGTACTATCTGGAAGCTTGTTAAGGTAAGGCTGAAATAATTCAATCATTTTCGACTTTCCTTCAAGCGTGCTCATATTAACTTGCAAGGAAAGATGATCAAATAAAAATACAGACAACGGCGTTGCGTTGTCTAATATATCTTCGAAAGCCTGTTGGCCTTTTTCTCTAATTAACGAATCTGGGTCTTCACCGTCAGGTAAGAATACAAATTTTAAGCTCGTTCCATCGTTAATTAAAGGTAAAGCATTTTCCATTGCACGCCATGCCGCATCTCTTCCTGCTCGGTCACCATCGTAGCAACAAATTACTTCTTTAACGGTTCTATATAAGGTTTGACATTGTTCAGGTGTCGTTGATGTGCCAAGCGAAGCCACAGCATAATTTACACCGTGTTGAGCTAGGGCTACAACATCCATATAGCCTTCAACGACTACCAAGCGTGTTAATTGCTTATTGGCTTGTTTCGCTTCATATAAACCGTATAGTTCTTGGCCTTTATGATAAATGCGTGTTTCTGGAGAGTTTAAATATTTTGGCGTTCCGTCACCTAAAACCCTGCCGCCAAAACCGATAACGCGCCCACGTTTATCGCGAATAGGGAATTGTATGCGACCTCTAAAACGATCGTAAGGGCGATTTTTATCTCCTTGAATCGCCATACCTAAGTCAACCAGTTGTTGGGTTGTTTGCGGCGTGGTGGCAAAGGTTTTCATCATGCCATCCCAAGCATCACTTATATAACCTATACCAAAGCGTTTAACAACTTCGCCACTAAGCCCTCGGCCTTTCAAATATTCAATGGCGGTATCTTTATCCGTGGCTACTTTTAATTGCTGTTGATAAAACTGACTGACTTTTTCCATTAACTCATAATCGTTTTGTTTTTGATGATGAGCTTGTTGTTGTTGCTTGAGCTGGGCTGGGCTTTGATTGTTCTTTTCGCGTGGTACTTCCATATTGTATTGAGAAGCAAGCTCTTCAATGGCATCTGGAAACTCTAGTCGGTCAAACTCCATCAAAAATGAAATAGCGTTGCCATGCTCGCCACAGCCGAAGCAGTGATAAAACTGTTTATCTTGACTAACGCTAAATGAAGGTGACTTTTCGGTATGGAAAGGGCAACAGGCTTGATAATTTTTTCCCGCTTTCTTTAAAGGAACGCGAGAATCGATCAACTCAACAATATCAGCACGGGCTAATAAATCATCTATAAATTGTCGAGGGATCATACCTGCCATTATTTTACTTTTTCTTTATTTGTTTATGAGGGGGTATTTTAAACTTTTTTTAGCGGTTGGGTATAGATGTTTTTCTTGTTTCTATTAAGGACGTTTTTTATAGGAGGGTATAAATAAAAAAACCATGAAAACTTATGTCTTCATGGTTTTATAAAATTTCTTATTTGATGATTTAAGTAAACGTTTATGCGTTTAATGTATTGCGAACTTGGCCACTTACAGCGCCTAAATCTGCTTTACCTTGCATTAAAGGTTTTAATACCGCCATTACCTTGCCCATATCAGCCATTGAAGCTGCACCGGTATCGGTAATAGTTTTGTTAATTAACTGGCTAATTTCTTCACTTGAAAGAGGTTGTGGAAGGAAAAATCCTAACGCAGTTACTTCTTCAGCTTCTTTAGCAGCTAATTCATCTCGACCACCATCAGTAAACATCTTGATTGACTCTTTACGCTGTTTAACCATTTTGGTTAAAATCGCAATGACATTGTCATCAGTTGCTTCTAGGTTATGATCGATTTCGGCTTGCTTAACAGACGATATTGCCATACGAATAACACCCAGACGACATTTGTCTTTGGCACGCATAGCAACTTTCATTTCATCTTTGAGTTGATTTATTAAACTCATTTTTTACTCGATAGTCTTAAATACAGCTAAGGTATCTTAGTACATGCGAACGCGGCGAGCGTTTTCACGAGAAACTTTTTTAGCAGCGCGTTTAACGGCAGCAGCTTTCTTACGTTTACGTTCCCAAGTCGGCTTTTCGTAAGATTCGCGACGGCGAACTTCTGAAAGGATTCCTGCTTTTTCACATGAACGTTTAAAACGACGTAATGCAACGTCAAATGGTTCGTTTTCTCTAACTTTAATTACTGGCATGTAC
>Ga0209291_1004121_pt1 | contig 10267 bp, 10 predicted proteins | sample GOMGulsemesocosm_FD_184633 | JGI IMG/M metagenome (GOLD analysis project Ga0209291, IMG submission 184633) | Methane-oxidizing microbial communities from mesocosms in the Gulf of Mexico - GOM9B Gulf of Mexico (SPAdes) (version 2) | ecosystem: Environmental > Aquatic > Marine > Cold seeps... | reverse complement strand
TGGATCATTGGGTTCAAGAGGAGCAGCAATGAAACAAACCTATGCTGATAAGGAACACCATCATGGGGCTTTAATATATAGTGTTAATAATTTAAAAGAAACAGCCAATCGCATTGCTAATTCTAATTTTCAAATGAATACGCACGCTATTGGAGATTCTACAAATTACATTGTTCTAAAAACATATAAAGAAGCATTAGAGGGTAAGAAAGATAGACGATGGAAAATTGAACACGCACAAATTATTGATCCAGATGACTTTCATTATTTTGAAAACATCATCCCATCCGTACAACCTACTCACGCTACTTCTGACATGTACTGGGCAGAAGATAGAGTTGGTAAATACAGAATAAAAAGTGGTTATGCTTATAAAAAATTACTTAATAAATATGGTAAAATTGCCTTAGGAACTGATTTCCCTGTTGAAAAAGTAAATCCGATGTTGACCTTTTATGCAGCAGTAGCCCGTAAAGATTTAAACAACTTTCCTGAAAATGGTTTTCAAACAGAAAACGCATTAACTCGTGAGGAAACATTAAAAGGCATGACTATTTGGGCTGCTTATTCAAATTTTGAAGAAAAAGAAAAAGGGAGCATTGAAGTAGGAAAATTTGCCGACTTTATCATTCTTGATCAAAATATTATGACTATTGACATTAATAAAGTTCCTAACACTAAGGTTATAAAAACCTTTTCTAATGGAGCGTTAGTCTATCAAAGATAACACATGTATGAATAAGTATATTGTATTGCTAAGAGGTATTAATGTTGGAGGAAAAAACAAATTACCCATGGCTGAATTGCGAACACTTTTATCTGAAAACGGATATGAAAACGTGACAACCTATATTCAAAGCGGTAATATCTTTTTAAACTCTACAAAAATAGCTGAGGAAATCAATGAACATATCAAGCATCTGTTAAAGCAACAGTTTGGTTATGACATTCCTGTTGTAACATTTACTGCTGAAGAAATTAAAAAATGTTTTACCAAAAACCCGTTTTTAAAAATAGAAGACAATATTAAAAACCTACATGTAACTTTTTTAAACACCGCTCCAGAAAAAGATTCTACAGCTAATATTTTCATAAAAACATCGAATAATGATGCATATAAAATTGAGGGGAAAATTATTTATTTACATACTCCCGATGGTTATCGAAATACAAAATTCACAAATGAGCAATTCGAAAAGAAACTAAAGGTTCAGGCCACTACCAGAAACTGGAGGACAACTACTAAGCTCTTTGAAATGATCAACTTAGATTAACAATAACAAAGCCTTCTTTTAACTAAAGAAGCTTTGTTATTTTAATTATGTAAGCTAACTATAAAGAAGCATACCTATTGCTAGTACTATGTTTCTTTATTTTTTCATATAATTTTTGTTTAGAATCCTTGCTATAACCTGCCTCGCGGTAAACAATCTTGTTGTTTTTTATCACCAATGTTAGCGGCACCATACGAACACCTAAGGCTTTTCTTAAATTCTTATTACCATCTAATAAAACCTCAAAATTCCAGTTACCAGATTCAGCTATTTTTTTAACCTTACTTTTTTCACTTAATTGATCTATCGAAACTGCATAAAGCTTAACACCTGTGTTGCTTTTCCAATTGTCATAAACTTTATTAATTGCATTTAGCTTCTTTTTACAGGGAACGCATTTGGTTGACCATAAAGACAAAACAGTTACCTCATTACTGGTCATTGATTTTGTTGTAACAATTTTTCCTTCTAAAGTTTCTAAACTTACATTTTTTAGTGTTTTTTGAGAAAAAGAAAAACTACTAAATAATATTGCGGCAAATAAAATTAAAGCTCTCATAAAGGTTTGGGATTAATATGTTTATATAAATGAAACAAGATAAAATCCATTTACCCTAAGTTAAAAAAAACAAAAGCCAACTCTTCCGAGTTGGCTTTTGTTTTTATTTTAGCAATAAAAAATTTATCCTTTTACTTTATTCTTGAAATTCTTAAACTTATTTTCTTTTTCTTGTTTTGGCCAAGAATTATTAGTCACATCAATATCTGCTGTTTCAAAATTAGGGTCAACTGTAATACTGATTAACTCTTTTTCTGATGCTATTACTTTTTTCACTTCATTATCATTCTTTCTCCATACTTGAGCAGGATACGTAATATTTTCTGAAGTACCGTCAGCATATTTATATTCTACAATTAACGGCATTACCAATCCTCCAGGCTTGTTAAATTCTACCTCATAAAAGAATTTTGGAGTAGGCATAGTTGCTCTTTCTTGCGCAGTAAAATTATCCATCATATATTCTTTCAAACTTGATGAATTATCTAGTGCAGAACCTTTTGCTAAATTATCTGAATAATCATCACTACCTTCTTCTGCCATATAAACTAATGGTGGTAAATCAGATTCTTTCATACCTCTTGCTTCCATCATTTTTTTGATTCTTGCAGTAGGCTTAGAACTTACATAAAACTTCTTCACTCCTTTTACTCCTATATCAACATAATCTGTAGAATAGAACCATCCTCTCCAGTACCAGTCTAAATCAACTCCTGAAGCATCTTCCATTGTTCTAAAGAAATCTTCTGGTGATGGGTGTTTAAACATCCAACGTTTTGAATAGGTTTTAAAGGCATGATCAAACAGTTCTTTCCCCATTACAGTTTCTCTTAAGATATTTAATGCAGTAGCTGGTTTCCCATAGGCATTATTTCCTAATTGATACACATTTTCTGGGTTAGCCATAATTGGTGTGATAAAACTCTGATCACCTTTCATGTATCTTACAATTTTAGAAGCCTCTCCTCTACTAGATGGATATTTTTCATTTGGAGCAATTGCCTCTGGAAACCAAGTTCCGAAATCTTGTTCAGCTAAATATTGCATGAATGTATCTAAACCTTCATCCATCCATCCCCACTGACGCTCATCAGAATTCACAATCATAGGGAAAAAGTTATGTCCAACTTCATGAATAATTACACTAATCATTCCGTATTTGGTTCTGTCACTATAAGTCCCATCTTCATTTGGACGTCCATAATTCCAACAAATCATAGGGTATTCCATTCCTTGATTTTTAGCGTGTACAGAAATTGCCTTAGGATAAGGATAGTCAAAAGTTTTATCAGAATAAGATTTTAATGTACTTACAACTGCTTTTGTAGAATACTCTTCCCATAATGGGTTTCCTTCTTTAGGATATAATGAAACTGCCATTACGGTACGTTCTCCAAACTTAACCGCTTGCATGTCCCAGATATACTTTCTTGAAGAAGTAAAACCAAAATCCCTTACATTTTTAGCGCTAAACTTCCAAGTTTTCTTTTCAACAGAACGACTTTTCTCATTTGCTTCTGCTTCTGCTTGAGTTACAATCATTACTGGCTTATCAAACGATTTTCTTGCTTGATTGTAACGATTCATCATTGTTTTAGTAAAAACTTCTTTTCTATTTTGTAATTCTCCAGTTCCATCAACTATATGATCAGCAGGGACAGTAATGTTCACATCATAATCTCCAAATACTAAAGCGAATTCTCCATTCCCCCAGAATTGGTAATTTTGCCATCCTTCGACATCATTATACACACACATTCTTGGAAAAAACTGAGCAATTACATAAGCATAGTTATCATCTTTTTCAAAATACTCATATCCTGAACGACCTCTTTGATTAACGTGATCATTAATATTATACCACCATTTTACTGAAAAAGAAATTTTCTCTCCAGCTTTTAATGGCTTAGAAATGTCAATACGCATCATGGTTTGATTGATTGTATATTTTAACCCTTTACCATTAGCATCCTTAACATATTCAATTTTAAACCCACCATCAAAAGGAGCATTAAAATGTTTCCCTACAAACGCACCTGGCTGATCAGCCGCAGGAATTCCACCACCGTTTCTTAATGGTGATTTTGAGTCTTTTGCTCTAACATTCTGATCTAGTTGCAACCATAAATACTCCAAATCATCTGGCGAATTGTTTGTGTAAGTAATCGTTTCTTGACCAAATATTTTTTGTTGCTTGTCGTCTAACTCCAAGTTAATTTTATAATCCGCTTTTTGTTGGTAATACTCATGCCCTGGTGCTCCAGAAGCAGTCCTATACTGATTTGGCGTAGAAAACTCTTGATATAACTGTTTGAACTTATTGCTATTAATATGCCCTCCTTCACGCTCTTCTGTTTGCGTTTGATCTGCTTGTGCAAATGAAATTCCGCTAAATAGGAATAGCATAAACACGAATAAATAGTTACTTTTTCTCATTTTTACCTTTTAATTTAGTGCGTGAAAATAATTAATTTTACGAAACTTAAACTGTTAATTATTATAATTTTAACAGTCCTGAAGATTTGTCCTTTATAAACAAAAAACTTTTCTTCTTACCATTTATCTTTAAATGTGTAATATTTTGCTGACTTTTATAGGTATCAAACAATAGTTTATTCGTCACATTTATAGTCTCAATATTTGAAATATTCTCAATTTCAAAATAACAATGCACCATATCCCCATCAATCTCCTTACCTATAAAATTAAACTGTTGAGGCTTCTTATTTACATCAATCTGTAGCTTCTTAGTAAAGTATTTTTCCATGTAAAAATCAGCTGAATTGTCGTCTAAACTAAGTGTATTTAGATAACGCTCTTTTAACACCTTTTCAAAATCATCCACAAACAACCTAGATATAATCTGTAATGATTTGGTTTCTTTAGCATATTCAATATCGGTTACACTCACATAATATTTGTGAAGTGAAATAAAACTTGATAACGATACAAAAAGCACCATTACAATTATTTTTAGCTTTACTAATTGCATAATTCTAGTATTGTTTATAGACATAACTCAAATATTAAGCCATCATTCCTTAATGTTTTGCAACGCAAGATATGTTTTTGATTTTGCTTTTATAAAGTCATAGATAATAATATTGCTATTTGTTTTTACAATTTGAGAAAACAACTCGTCAGAAGATGCATAGTATAAAAAATCAAATAGCTTGTCTTCTGGTATTTTAAAATCATCCATCATTATCTGACTAAAGCTAGACACAACGGAATTCTCTAAGTTAGTTTTCTTAACATATCCTGCCATTTTCTTTAACATTTTTGTCCTTCCAGATATTGCATTGATCAATGCATCTACGGAGGAAGATTTTGCTGTATATAACCTCCTTTCTGCTTGACTAGGATGAATTACATGAGCATTTGGAAGCCCTAAAGTTTTTGCTGTTACTTGTTGTTTTGTTTTTATTTGCTGTACGTCTTTAAATAAATCACCTGATAGTGTTGGTTTAATATACACTACATCCAATTCATTTACTTTCTCATCTAATAATACTAACAAAGGTTGCTTATTTAATACTTCTGGAGTAACCACTAGTTCTTTAAGTTGAAATTGAATTCCGCTAAAAACAATCGTATCATTTACCCGAACAAGGATACTAAACTCCCCTTTATTATTTGTAATGGTATATTTATGGTAAGTTTTATTAAACACATGAACCCCTTCAACATCAACTGAATTATTCACTTTTCCAACTAGTTTCATCTGTCCAAAAGAAAATATTGAACAGAAAAATAATATGCACGTTATTAGTTTCATTTAGACAATATAAATTGAGTTCTCAACTCTATAATTCTATTTAATAACTCAAACTTATTCCTTTTAATTAGAGCTGCTTCAATTTTAACATCAAATTCTGAAAATTGAATAAAACGTTCTTCATCAGTTTTTGGAATATTTATCTGACTTTTGAAAAAATCATATCCATAATAGATCACCAATGTGTTTCTTGTGTACTGCAAGGGAATTATTTTGGGCATATAGATTTTTTCTTTTTCAGGAAACAATGTTCCTATAAGGCTTATCAAGCCTATAATATCCGCCCCTTCAGAAGACGGTATCGTTTCATTTTTAATAGTTTTTACCCCTGAAAGCCTTACTTCTTTATCCTCTCCTAAGCCTCTAAAATTATCGGTTATACCTAGCTCAATTGGAGTAACTGTTTTAATACTTTTTATATCTTTTTCGAGATTTCCAGTTAATTTTAAACCAATATGTACTTCATCAAGCTGGTTTGTTTTTTCTATCAATAATACCTCTAGAAAATCATTTTTAATATTTTCTTTAGTTAGTATTACTGTTTTTAATTCGTATTTAATTGCACTAAAAACTACAGTATCATTTATACTCATAGGAATTTCAAACTCACCATTTACATTTGTAATAGTATAATTCTGCAGTGTTTGATTAAATACATGAATACCTTCAACATCTCCTGAACTGACAACTTTTCCTGTAACTTTTTTTTGAGCAAAAATGAATGTTGGACAGAAAAAAAATATACTTATTAATTGTTTCATTCAGAAATTTCAAATTGTTCTCTAAGCTGAAGTATTCTGTGGAGTAGTTTAAACTTATTTCGTTTCCTTAAAGAGACTACTATAATACTATCCAATTCAGTAAACTGAATAAAGCGTTCTTCATCATCTTTAGGCATTTTTAAATGTCCACTAAAAAAATCACCTCCGTAATAAATCACTAAAGCATCTCTTGAATAATCTAAAGGTATTATTTCGGGCACAATAGCTTTATTACTTTTGGGAATAAGCACCCCAAATAACCCTAATATATTTACTCCTTTAGGTATTGAGTTACTACCAATTGCTGATTGCCCGTCAGAAGTAAGTATTCCATAATAACTCCCCAAACCTCTAAAGCTATCGGTCAATGCTATTTCCATTGGAACAATTGTTTTTATATGTTTAGCATCGATAGACAAGTTTCCGGTGAGTTTATAACCAATAAGCACTTCATCCAACTCATTTACTTTTTCAGTTAATAACACTTCCAAAAAGCCATTTTCAATATGTTTTTCTGTAATCAATATCGTTTTTAATTCGTATTGAATTCCACTAAAAGCTATGACATCATTAACATTAACTGAAATTTCAAAATTCCCATTTTCATCCGTAATAGCATACTCCTGAAAAGCTTCATTAAACACATGAATTCCTTCCTTATCATCTGCGTTAGAGATTGCCCCCCTTAGGACTGTTTCTCCAAATGATAATAAAGGCATTAATAATAAAAAATAGCATAGCCTATTTAACATGATGTAAAAGAACATGATAATCTGTTAAATAAATGTTTAATTGATTTTAAACTTTTGTTAAAGAATTAGAATCAGTATTTTTACGAAAGAGCTCATATCCACAAACACAACTTAACAACAATGAAGAAAATAATTATAGCCAGTACCTCAACCATTCATGGAAGTGGCTACTTGGAATACCTATTACCTACTTTAAGAGTACACTTTAAAAATTGTACTGAAATCATTTTTATTCCTTTTGCCAGGCCAAGCGGAATTACACATGATGAATACACGGCTATAGCTAAAAAAGCCTTTGCAACTATTAACATTAATGTAAAAGGGTTACATGAATTTAAGGATTTCACTAATGCTTTAAAAAACGCCCAAGGAATTTTTACAGGAGGTGGAAATACTTTTTTATTAGTTTCTCAATTGTATAAACAACAAATTTTAATTCCTTTAAAAGAAGCTGTTACCAACGGAGTTCCATATTTAGGTACAAGTGCTGGAAGTAATATATGCGGACTGACCATGAATACTACTAACGATATGCCGATTGTATACCCTCCTAGTTTTTCTACTTTAGGCTATATTCCTTTTAATATTAATCCACATTATTTAGATCCTGACCCAACCTCAACCCATAAAGGAGAAACCAGAGAAACTCGTATTAAAGAATTTCATAAATTCAATACAGTTCCTGTAGTAGGATTGCGTGAAGGAAGTTGGCTATATGTAAGTGGCAATACAATCATTCTTGAAGGAACATTAGATGCGCGTGTATTTGAACACAACAAATTACCTTATGAGGTACAGCCAAAACATGATTTTTCTAACTTTAATTAATTTACCATGACTCAAACAGAAACTATAGAAAAATTTTACAGTGCATTTCAGAAATTAGATGTCGAAACTATGGTTTCACTATATCATGATGATATTGAGTTTACCGATCCAGGGTTTGGAACTTTATTAGGAGTTGATGCAAAAAACATGTGGCGAATGATTTGCTCAAGAGCCAAAGACTTTTCGCTAGAATATAGTCAAGTTACAGAAAATTCAGCACACTGGAACACTACGTACACTTTTTCTGCTTCAGGAAGAACAGTACATAATAGCATTAATGCAACATTTGAATTTAAAGACGGTAAAATAAGTAAACATATTGATTTGTTTGATTTACACAAATGGGCAACTCAAGCATTAGGGTTTAAAGGTAAATTATTTGGAGGAACTAGTTTCTTTAAAAAGAAACTACACAAACAAACTACATCACTTTTAGCAGCATACACCAATAAGCATCAATAAAAAAAGGATCATCTTTTCAGATGATCCTTTTACCTTGTTTGAGCGAGAGACCGGGTTCGAACCGGCGACATTCAGCTTGGAAGGCTGACGCTCTACCAGCTGAGCTACTCTCGCAAGCGTTCGGCAAATATAGGGATTTTAAATCCGTATAACCAAATATTTTTTCAAAAAAAGAAACGCAATCTTTTCTATAAAAAAAGGATCATCTTTTCAGATGATCCTTTTACCTTGTTTGAGCGAGAGACCGGGTTCGAACCGGCGACATTCAGCTTGGAAGGCTGACGCTCTACCAGCTGAGCTACTCTCGCAAGCGTTCGGCAAATATAGCTAGTTTTAAGGTTTATAACCAAATGTTTTTTTAATAAAAAACAAATTAAATTACAACACACTACATATCAACATCATATAATTAACATTTTTAGTAGCTTTCTGATCTTATAAGGTTTTATAGAAGTGATAACCATATATTTCATAACCTTCATTGTAATAAAACTTATGAGAAGGATAGTTCTGAACATAGGTATTTAGTTCACTTGCAGTACATCCTTTACTTTTTGCATAGGCATGCATCCAATCAAAAAACTGCTTCCCCAATCCCTTTCTTCTATAATTGTTTGCAATATACACATGATCCGGCTCCATACTTTTTCCTGAATAATGACGCGTCATAAACCACATCCCAGCAATTCCTATTAAAATATCCCCATCATACATTCCTGCACATTCATAATTTTGAGTTACCATTTCTAAAAAGCGTTTTTCTAAAACTGCTCGTTCCGTTTTTCCTTCAGTATATTCTACCATTAAAGGAATTATATCCAAAATTTGATCTCTTGATAAAACTTTTATTGATATATTCATGTGCTAATTTGCTATTGTTTATTTTTGATTTATCAAATTTAGTCGAAAAAAATAGTGATAGTTACATATGGAACGAATTATTGAAACTGAAAGATTATACCTCAGGGAATTCATGCTAAAAGATGCTTCGGCATTATTTAAAATGAATAGTAACCCTAATGTACTACAATATACTGGAGATGCCCCTTTTAAAAGCACTACTGCTACTGAGAGTTTTATAAAAAACTACAATCACTATGAATCCTATAATATGGGACGATGGGCAGTTTGTGGTAAAAAACAAGGAGAATTTTTAGGTTGGTGTGGACTGAAATACCATCCTGAAGAAGATTATATTGATATTGGTTATCGTTTTTCTGAAAAACATTGGAACAAAGGTTTTGCTACCGAAGCTACAAAAGGAGTACTTTCCTATGCGTTTAATGTATTACGTATTCAAGATATTTACGCTTATGTTGATAAACGAAACCATGGATCAATGAAAGTTGCAGAAAAATCTGGCTTAACTTTTTTAAAAGAAGTACTCCATGAAGGTAATCCTACCAACATCTATCATATAAAAAATGAATTGGTAAACGTAAAAGAAATAACCACTGAAGAAACAATATCAATAAGGCATCAAGTATTAAGACAAGGAAAACCAATTGAGGCTTGTCATTTTGAAGGCGACAACTTAGCAACCACATTTCATTTAGGACTTTTTTATTACAGTGATTTAATTGGGATAGTTAGTTATATGAATAACAGTAATAATAACTTTGAAGATAAAAACCAGTATCAATTAAGAGGAATGGCTATTTCACAGCAGTTTCAAGGTAAAAGACTAGGCAATGTTTTATTAGAAAAAGGAATGCAGCTTCTAAAGCAACAAAATGTAACCTTAGTATGGTGTAACGCTCGAGAAAGTGCTATAAATTTTTATTCCAAGTTTGGATTCAGTATAGCTGGTAAGCCTTTTGACATCCCCCATATAGGCACACATTATGTAATGC
>Ga0209291_1004118_pt1 | contig 10275 bp, 5 predicted proteins | sample GOMGulsemesocosm_FD_184633 | JGI IMG/M metagenome (GOLD analysis project Ga0209291, IMG submission 184633) | Methane-oxidizing microbial communities from mesocosms in the Gulf of Mexico - GOM9B Gulf of Mexico (SPAdes) (version 2) | ecosystem: Environmental > Aquatic > Marine > Cold seeps | place... | reverse complement strand
AATGCAAAAGCAGCAGCGTCGGAACTGAAGCTCTCTTTCAAGTTACCAAATATTGTCACATCCACTTCTTGATCGTCAGCAACCGCATTCATATCCGTTAAATCACCCACATCAACACCCAATGGATCTGAATAACTTAAATTCGCCAAATTCGCAGGGATTGATAATACCGCTTTTTGTAAACTGGCTAATAAATCAAACTCAGCATTATCTTTCTCTGCACTTGAATACAAGCTATTTAACGTGCCGATAACCGCTTCTTTGGCAAAAATACCCGTAATAATACCCACGGTTGCTTGCCAGTTATCTGCTTTAATACCAATAGGTGCAAGTAACGGCGTTGCGACTTGTGCAACTTTCGATAATACTGAACTTTCAGTTTCTTCATTACCAAAGCTGCCATCTGTACCCAATGAATTAAAGAAACTAAGAAATGCGACAACCAACACGATCGTTTTACCCGCACCAAACACAAAACGTTTTAGTTTTTGCCAAGTGATGATAAGCATATTCTGCATTGTCGGTAATTCGTAATCCGGCATTTCCATGATAAAGCTATCACTGCGGCCAGGGTACAAACTCCAGCGCAATATGAGCCCAGTAAATACCGCAACTAAAATGCCAATAATGTATAACGCAAAGACAATATTTTGGCCATGCTCAGGGAAGAATGCTGCCGAGAATAATGCATACACAGGTAATCGTGCGCCACATGACATAAACGGTGCCATGGCCGCCGCTAAACGACGCTCACGCTCGTGCTCGAGTGTACGTGTTGCCATAATGGCAGGTACGTTACAGCCAAAGCCCAATACTAACGGAACAAACGCTTTACCAGGGAGGCCAATTCGTTGCATTACTTTATCAAGTACAAATGCAGCACGCGCCATATAACCCGAGCTTTCAAGTAACGATAAGAATAAATACAAACAACCTATCACGGGAATAAAAGTGGCAACAGTTTGAATACCACCGCCAATACCATTCGCGATAATAGTAACAAGCCAAACAGGCAATAATCCATCTAATAAATAGTGTCCGCCATCAACAAGTACGCTGCCAAAGCTAATGTCAAAGAAATCAATGAATGCACCACCAATATTGATAGAGAACATAAACATTAAGTACATCACAGCAAAAAAGAATGGAATACCAATGTATTTATTCAACACAACTTGGTCGACTTTATCACTGAATGAACGGCTCAATTTACCTTCCTGACGACGCACCTTATTACAAAGTTGGTGTAAAAACGTATATCGAACGTTGGCAATATGGAAATCTGTTTCAATTGACTCTGCGACTTTATTCTTAACGTCAGCAATCATCATCAAGGCATCAAGACTAATAAGATCGACAATTAACGCATCATTTTCGAGCGCACGAATAGCGAGTGAACGTGGGGCGGCATCGTGCTCGAAAAAATAAATCTCTAGTTCACTAATCGCCGCTTCTATTTCTGTTCCGTAATCCATCGCAAGCGGGACTGTGACCACACCTTTTTGTACGATTGAATGTAAGTCTTGTTTGAAACTACTCACTTCATTTTTGGCATTTGCAGAGAGCGCGAGAACTGGACAACCAAGGGCTTTTTCTAATTTTTTAACGTCTAACACTTGGCGTTGACGCGCTAATACGTCCATCTTGTTTAATACCACGACCATTGGACGACCTAACTCGCGCAATTGTAGTGTCATGTATAAACTGCGCTCTAAGCACGAAGCATCGACAACATTAATAATGAGGTCTGCCGCATGATCCAACGCTGCTTTCGACGCGATCATTTCATCGACACTATTCACTTCATTACTGCTATCCAAGGCATAAATACCCGGTAAATCGGTTAATAAGAACTCATCACCCGCATGGCCATAGCGTCCAGTTTTCTTATCAACAGTCACACCAGCCCAGTTACCAACACGTTGATTCGCACCCGTTAGCGCATTAAATAGCGTTGTTTTACCGCTATTTGGATTACCAATAGTTAAGATTTGATACAACATTAAGCGACCTCTACTTCAATCTGTTGTGCTAACTTTTTCCGGATCGCAACCGAGACTCCACGCACCGATATTTGTAACGGGTCCCCCATTGGCGCACGACGAATTAATGTCACTTGGGTATTAGGTAGCACACCCATTACCATTAACTTCTTTCGCGTGTCAGCAGGTAAGCCTGACATATCGGTAATTTTAGCGACAACACCATCGTTTAATAGCGCTAACTTCATATTTTCACCTAATTCTAATGATAACTATTATTATTCATATTTTACGCTTGCAGTATAAATAACTATTGATATGAATCAATACGCTATAAACGAAATGGCCAAAACAGCAAATAAAATAACACTAAAGTAGTATTCCTATATAACAACAGGGTTTATAGAAGGTTTTTTATGTAGTAAATGAATATATGCAGCTCAACATATTGAATAATATATGAGCTGCACAAATCTGTAATTAAGAACGATTAAGCATTTTCACCGATGAAGCCACCAGTTTGATGCGCCCAGAGCTGTGCATAAATACCTTGTTTCGCTAAGAGCTCTTTGTGTGAGCCTTGCTCAACAACACGGCCTTCATCTAAAATGATCAAGCGATCCATCGCTGCAATTGTTGATAAACGGTGCGCAATTGCAATCACAGTTTTACCATCCATCAGTTCATTTAAGCTATCTTGAATTGCGGATTCAACTTCAGAATCTAGCGCTGACGTTGCTTCGTCTAACACTAAAATCGGCGCATCTTTTAATAACACACGAGAAATAGCAATACGCTGACGTTGACCACCCGACAGTTTGACCCCACGCTCGCCAACTTGTGCATCATAGCCTTGGTTACCAAATGTATCCGTCAAGGTACTAATAAATTCATGCGCACATGCTTGTTTTGTTGCTTGGAGCAATTGCGCTTCACTCGCATCCGGATCGCCATACATAATGTTATCGCGAATAGTACGATGTAGTAACGAGGTATCCTGTGTCACCATACCAATCTGGCCACGCAAACTGTCTTGCTGGATATCACTGATATTTTGCCCATCAATTTTAATCGCACCCGATTCCACATCATGAAAACGCATTAACAAGTTAACCAAGGTCGACTTACCCGCACCAGAACGCCCTACTAGACCAACCTTTTCACCCGGCTTAATTTTGAGGTTTAAGTTATCAATCACGCCAGCTGACTCACCGTAATGGAAACTAATGTTATCAAACTCGATTTCACCCGCTGAAACAGTTAGCGGTTGAGCATTTGGTTTATCTTCAATATCGATCGGCTTGGCTAAGGTATTCATGCCATCGATCACCGTGCCCATATTTTCAAACAGACCACCAATTTCCCACATGATCCATTTAGACATACTATTAAGGCGTAACGCTAAACTGATTGCGACAGCAATGACACCCACACTTAAACTGGCGTCTAACCACAGCATGATAGAAATAGCGGCAACGCCAAAGAGTAATAAATAATTTAATAACTCGACGCAAAAGGTGAACCCCGTAACCAAACGCATCTGTTTATGCACCGTCACAAGAAATCCGTCCATGCCTTCTTCGGCATACACCATCTCACGAGAGTTATGTGAGAACAATTTAACCGTGGTGATATTAGTATAACTGTCGACTAATCGCCCAGTCATCATTGAGCGTGCATTAGCTTGCTCTGTCGAGATCTGTTTAAGCTTCGGCACAAAATATAATTGAATAGCGACAAAACCAATAAACCACGCCAGCATAGGCAGCATAAGTCGTATGTCAGCCTGGCCAATCATGACGAGCATTGCAATGAAATACACCGAGATATAGACCAATACATCCAGTAGTTTCATCACGGTTTCACGTACAGACAAGGCTGTTTGCATCACTTTTGTGGCAATACGACCGGCAAAATCACTTTGGAAAAAAGACACACTTTGACGTAATAAATAACGGTGTGCTAACCAACGAATAGACATAGGGTAATTACCCAGTAATGTCTGGTGCATGATTAATGAATGTAATAATACCAACAATGGCATCACCACCAATATCAATACGCTTAGGCCAATGAGGTTAGTGCTTTCATCAGTTAAGAAATTCTGTGGCTCATGATTTGATAACCAATCCACCAGTTGCCCCATAAAACCAAATAACGACACTTCTAAAATAGCAATCATCGCACTTAATACTGCCATCGCTAATAAAGGTGATTCAAAACCACGGGTATAATAACGGCAAAACGCCACAATATCTTGCGGCGGTTGTTCTGGTTGATGCTTGGGAAAAGCCGAGGACCATTTTTCAAAAAAATTAAACATAAAGGATCATTATCTGAGCAAATAAAAGACTCACCTATGGTACTACGTAATTGATAAAGTTCGTAGTCCGCACAAGGATATCAACCAATCAACAGCAGAAATTAGCACTATATAAAACCAGAATATGAGAGTGTAAATATTACTTTACGGAACTATTTACAACTTTTACACTAATTCTATTGCATTACCCCATACAAAATAAGTAAACTCGCTACACCTTAATGATTTATGGATATTTAAGGTATTTATTGTAAACAAATATTTACAAACCCTCAATTGCAATCCGTAATGGAATGTTTTATGACTGTTAATAAGGTTTTATAACTGTGAGTAAGATAGTAGGAAGTACCCTTATTGTTGCTGGCACCGCGCTTGGTGGCGGTATGTTAGCTTTACCCCTTGCATCAGCTGGTTTAGGTTTCTATACAGCAGCCTTTTTGATTATCGCCAACTGGGCATTAATGACGTATACAGCCTTGCTGATGTTAGAAATACATCAGCATGCCGAACAAGATGCGACACTTAACTCGCTTGCAAAGAATTTACTGGGTAAACCCGGTCAATATCTCGCAACATTTGCTTCTTTCTTCTTATTCTATGCCCTTTGTGCCGCGTATATTGCCGGTGGCGGTTCGCAGTTAACCAACAAAATAAACGATTTATTGAGTTTAGAGTTAACCCCACAATTTGGTGCAGTGCTACTAACAATTATTGTCGCGACAGTTGTATCGATTGGTACGCACTCGGTTGATATCGTGAATCGTGTATTGTTTAGCGTAAAAATTATCGTCTTAGCACTCACGCTCAGTCTGTTATTCCCACACGTGCAGTCGATTAATCTATTAGAAATGCCTGTACAACAAGGGTTATTGTTATCGGCTTTACCCGTGATTTTCACTTCGTTTGGTTTCCACGGCAGTATTCCGTCGATCGTACGTTATGTGGGTATTGATATTAAAACACTGAAGAAAGTGATGGTCTGCGGTGCATCTGCGCCACTTGTTATCTACCTGCTATGGCAAGTCGCAACGCAGGGTGTGTTAAGCCAAACAGATCTAATGGCTAATAACTCGCTAACTAACTTTATTGCATCACTCAGCACTGTGTTACAACAGCCGCAAGTCAGTCAGTCTGTCTCTGTGTTTGCAGATCTTGCTTTAGCAACTTCATTCTTAGGTGTCAGTTTAGGTTTGTTTGATTTGTTATCAGGTATGATGAAGCGCGCGAATACGAGTATTAATAGCAATAACAGCGACGATACAACTAACGCAAACGGTAAATCACACCGTGTAAAAACAGCACTGGTGACATTTGTTCCACCACTGGCTTTCGCACTGTTTTATCCACAAGGTTTCATTACAGCACTCGGTTACGCAGCTATTGCATTGGTTATCCTTGCAATCTTCTTACCGGTCGCTATGGTTTCTAAACAACGTAAAGCAGATGCAAGTGGCTATAGAGTTATCGGTGGCAACGCAACGCTCGCGCTTGCAAGCTTAATGGGCTGTTTGATCATTGCATCGCAGTTTTTACAAATGGCTAAAATGATACCAGCCGTTGGTTAACTTTGTTAACACAAGTAATATTAAATAGCCCAGCAAAGATGCCACTTGTTCATCATTGTTGGGCTGTTTTGTAATTAAAATTTATAATGTCGTCGTACCAACATCCCTGTACTTTACGAATAATCCAATACAGTATTCAGATATATTTGGAAGCCGAGCTCCAAACTCATTAAGGTTGAATCTAGAATAGCGGCTCAACAAGAGCTTCTCTTTTTTGTGTATATCATCCCCTTGGGAGTTCGATTTTCAGACTAAAACTGAGGATGAATAACACGCTGATTAATTTAATATTCCCCAAAATAATTTTCTACCTCGTCTAAATCACCACAAAAAACCAAATCATCATTAAATTAAAAAAGATAGTACGATTACATTCATTTACAAATTAAGGCTTGAGAAGTTTTATGTGATAAGTATAATCCGCCACCCAAGAACGTAATACAACACACTGAACGATATATTCGTTTGAACTTGCGAACCTTTAAAGACGGATAATCCAAATGAAAGCAATTAAATCTCTCGTGGCAACAACTTTATTGTCGGTGCTTCTTACTGCATGTGGCGGTGGTGGTGGCGATGGCGATAAGAAAACGCCGGTAAAACCGACGACTCCAGTAAAACCTGTAAAACCTGTAAAACCTGTAAAACCAGTAAAACCTGTAAAACCTGTAAAACCTGTAAAACCTGTAAAACAGTTCAAGCTAGATAGAACTCTTTTAGGCGTATATGGACCGAATGGCGATGCTCTTTTACCTCCACTTGCCAATGTTATAGGTAAGGATAACCCAGACGCTGAGAAGATAAAAAATGACGTCCAAAAAGTCCTTAAGGTGGTAGATAACATTGCAGAGACAATTATTGAAGTTAATGCTCTGGTTATGTTTGGCAGCTCAGTATTCGATGAACAACTTCCAACATTTGACGCTAAAGTTAAAGAATTAAAGAGTCTTTACAAAGTTAATGACATTAATTCGATAAGAGATAACTTGGGATTTCAACAAATAAGCCATAATAGAAGACATTCATGGCCTCATCCTACACTTGGTAATATAAAAGCCCCCCTAACCCATGCAGGCGGTGAAGTTTATTTTTGGAATGTCACCTCGGAGCGCTATTATATTGACGAAAAAGATATAGGTAAAGTTAAGATTCAACTAGCTCAAGTAGGCGAAGGTGCATTCAACGTTGAACTTAAAACTATTAATGAAAGCGGCGAATTTGATGGAAGATACGAATATACCTTCAGAAGCGATAAAGACAGAATGCTAGTCAGCTATAGTGACAACGACTACGATAGTTCAATTTTCATTAACCATAATTATAACAGTCAGCAAATCACTGTTGCTAAGTTACCAATTACAGGACCTAGTAGCTTAAGATACAAGGCATCCTACGATGCGAGTAATAACACACTAACCCGAAAATAAAAGTTTCGTTAAAAATAAAAGGCGCTATGTTCAATAGCGCCTTTTATAACTTAAAGTTAAATCCCAAACATTTTAGACTTTTTCATCCGTACTCACCCCTAGCTGATAACCGAATATTTAACTAAATTGTATCTGCACTGGTCATTTTTAGTGATGTACCGTGCATTGGAAGGGTCCCTCTTACCAAGTATGAACCATCCTAGTATTTCACCTGACTACGGCTACCGCTGTTCGTTTCAGATCTTAATGTATTACCGATAAAAGGTTTCGGACGTCCTATTGTGTCAAACAATTTAGGTCCTTTAAAATGCATTGAAAAATTTAAGTCAACACCACTTTCTTCTTTAGAGGTGAATCTAGAATAGCGGCTCAACAAGAGTTTCTCTTTTTTGTGTATATCATCCCCTTGGGAGTTCGATTTTCAGACTAAAACTGAAGATGAATAAACTGTTCGCCCTATTTAATTAACTATATTTAGAGTATTTATACTGCTTGTGTATGATTCACGATATTTTAATTATTTTAGAGACGCTATACCATGAAAGTAAAACTGGCCGCATTAATCTTTGCACCTTTGTTCATCGCACCTTCATTTGCATCTGAAAATGTAAATGTGACTATTCTTGGTACTTCCGATCTGCATGGACGCTTTATCCCTTGGGATTACTCAACAGATAAACCGAATCCAAAAGGAAGTCTTAGTCAAATTGCGTCCAAAGTGAAAGAGATCCGCAACACCGAAAAAAACGTTATTTTAGTCGATGCCGGTGATGCGATCCAAGGTAACGGGATAGAAACGTTTAAGCATGAGCCAGTTAATCCTATGATGTTAGGCTTTAATGCATTGCGTTATGATGCTTGGGTATTAGGGAATCATGAATTTGATTTTGGTTTAGATGCGCTTAACAATGCATTTAACACTTTCAATGATACACCGCTTGCGGGTAATATTTTTCATGATGATAAGCGTCGTTTTCTTCCTGCCTATAAAATAGTAGAACGTGATGGTATCAAAGTCGGCATTATTGGTATGGATACGCCAATGGTTGAACACTTTGCAAAAGGCAGCGATAGAATTAATGGGATTCATTTCACCAACCCAAGTCTTGAAGTCAAAAAAGTGATTGCTAAAATTAAAGACAAAGTCGATGCCCTTGTGTTGGTGGCGCATATGGGTATAGACAACGAAAATAATATCGCAGATACCAGTGTTGGTGATATTGCGAGAGCGAATCCGGAACTCGACGCGATCGTAGCTGGTCACATGCATGTAAAAATAGATAAAGTCGTTATTAATGGCGTTATCATTACCGAACCCTATAAATATGGTCGAGCTTTATCACGTATTGATCTGTCATTTACGCGACAAGATGATGGCAAAGTTAGCCTAATTAACAAGAATAGTTTTACTTATAATATGAACAATCAAGTATCAGATAAACAACTTGAAACTATTTTCAGTCCTTATCATCAGAAATTACGTGAGAATGCAAATCGTGTTATTGGTACATTAAGTGGCGAAACATTAACACCCAAAAATAGAATAAACGGTATACCAGAAACACAATTACACGATACCGGATTAACCAGCTTATTTCAGGATGTTGGTTTTCATTTTGCACCACAAGCGAATGTAATTGCTATTCACCTAGACAATATGAATCCTAAAATGGATCTCGGTGCGATCACAGCAAAAGATATTGCCTATAACTATGAATATGCAGGCGGTGAATATACTGTTTATGCAATGACAGGCCAAGATCTTAAGAAATATATGGAATGGTCTGCAGGATATTTTAACCAGACACATGATGGTGATTTAACTTACAGCTTTGATGAAAAACGTCGTTCATCGAAATACAGCACGCATGATATGTTTGGCGGTGTTACTTATAAAATTGATCTTCGCCAGCCTGCAGGAAAGCGAATTGTTGAATTAGCAATGAATGGTAAACCTGTTACAGATAAAACTGTCATCCACATTGGTATGAACGCTTATCGTATGGGCCACTTAACGAAAAAGGGAGGTGCATTAGAAGGACGTAAATTTACTATTTTATCTGACTCTAAAGCAGAATATGGCGAAGAAGCTGGCACAATTAGAAACCTAACTATCCGCTATATCTCTGAGGTTAAAAAGGGCAAGATTATTGGTAAAGCAGAAAATGACTGGTCTGTGATTGGGCTTACTGGCCATAGTGCTGAGCGCGAAATTGCTCGTAAGCAAGTTAATGAAGGTAAACTAGCATTACCAACCACACCTGATGGTCGCTATACCAATGTTAAATCTCTTAGAATAAATGACTTAAAATAACGATATAAGAAGCCCAGCTAAGATGTCGTTTGTTCATCATAGCTGGGGTGATTTGTCACTAACGTTAATTTGTCTAAGATTAATAACACACTGATTAATTTAATATTCCCCAAAATAATTTTCTAGCGCGTCTTAATCACCACAAAAAATCACATCATAATTAAATTCAAAAAAGATAGTGAGATTACATTCATTTACAAACCAAGGCTTGAGAAGTTTCATTTGATAAGTATAATCCGCCACCCAACAGTGTAATACAAAACACTGAACGATATATTTGTTTGAAAATAACAGAATTTAAAGATGGATAATCCAAATGAAACCAATTAAATCACTAATGGCCACAACATTATTGTCGGTACTTCTCACAGCATGTGGCGGCGGGGGCGGTGATTCAAGTACAACTGGCACTGGTACAACTGGCACTGGTACAACTGGCACTGGTACAACTGGCACTGGTACAACTGGTACTGGTACAACTGGCACTGGTACAACTGGCACTGGTACAACTGGCACTGGCACAACTGGCACTGGCACAACTGGCACAACTGGCACTGGTACAACTGGCACTGGTACAACTGGCACTGGCACAAAAGGTACTGGCACAAAAGGTACTGGCACTAAAGGTACTGGCACTAAAGGTACTGGCACTAAAGGTACTGGC
>Ga0209291_1004115_pt1 | contig 10283 bp, 7 predicted proteins | sample GOMGulsemesocosm_FD_184633 | JGI IMG/M metagenome (GOLD analysis project Ga0209291, IMG submission 184633) | Methane-oxidizing microbial communities from mesocosms in the Gulf of Mexico - GOM9B Gulf of Mexico (SPAdes) (version 2) | ecosystem: Environmental > Aquatic > Marine > Cold seeps | place... | reverse complement strand
TTGTCGACTTAATTCAGACTCAAAACTTGAGTTTTAAATTATATACAAACAACAACGAATTATATTTATTGTGAAAGAAATAGACGAAATTGGAGATAACCACATAGGAACATCTTTCGATACACCTTTAAGAGATGATGCTTTTGAATTAGATAATAATTCAAAAATAGAAGCAATCAAAAAAGATGTTGAAAGTATCATGTTAACTTTAGGTTTAGACCTTACTGACGATAGTTTGAAAGGAACCCCTAATAGAGTCGCTAAAATGTTTGTGACTGAACTTTTTGGTGGATTAAACCCTGATAATAAACCCAAAGCCTCCACATTTGACAACAAGTATAAGTATGGTGAAATGTTAGTAGAGAAAAACATTACTTTATATTCTACTTGCGAGCACCACTTATTACCTATAGTTGGTAGAGCTCATGTTGCTTATATATCTAAAGGAAAAGTAATTGGTCTTTCAAAAATGAATAGAATTGTTGATTATTTTGCTAAAAGACCTCAAGTTCAAGAACGTTTAACAATTCAGGTAGTACGTGAATTACAGAAAGCATTAGGAACTGATGATGTTGCTTGCGTTATAGACGCAAAACATTTATGCGTAAATTCTAGAGGAATAAGAGATATTGAGAGTAGTACTGTAACTTCGGAATTTGGAGGAATATTTAAAGAAGAGAATGTAAGAAGAGAGTTTTTAGATTACATAAAATTAGACACACAATTCTAGCATACTAGTGTATCTTTATTATATATAAATATCTGTTTTTTTAAATAATTGTAATGCATCATTAAGTCTATTTTATCAAGAAAACTATCACACCAATAAAAAATATTTTAAAAGTATTATAAGTACAAAAACTAACCATAATGAACACATATCAAAATCAACAAATAAGAATCCAAAATACCTTAACAGGTAAAAAAGAATTATTTAAACCCATCGTTGATGGTTTTGTTGGTATGTATGTATGTGGACCTACTGTTTATAGTAATGTACATCTAGGTAACGTCAGAACTTTTATGAGTTTTGACATGATATACCGTTACTTCTTACATTTAGGATATAAAGTTCGTTATGTTAGAAATATTACTGATGCTGGTCATTTAACAGATGATGATTCCGAAGATAAAATTTCTACTAAAGCTAGATTAGAAAAATTAGAACCAATGGAAATCGTACAAAAATACACGGTTGATTTTCATGAAATTTTAAGGCGCTATAATTTCTTAGCTCCAAGTATAGAACCTACAGCTACAGGACATATTGTAGAACAAATTGAAGCTATTCAAAAAATAATAGATAATGGATTGGCCTATATCGCAAACGGATCAGTTTATTTTGATGTATTAAAATATAACGAGACAAACAATTACGGAATTCTTTCAAAAAGAGTTATTGAAGATGCTATTGAAAACACAAGAGCATTAGACGGGCAATCAGACAAAAAGAATCCACAAGATTTTGCTCTTTGGAAGCGTGCTGAACCAGAACATATTCAACGATGGAATTCTCCATGGTCTGAAGGTTTTCCTGGATGGCATTTGGAATGTACTGTAATGAGTACAAAATATCTTGGGGAACAATTTGATATTCACGGAGGTGGAATGGATTTAAAATTCCCTCATCATGAATGTGAAATTGCACAAGCGGAAGCATGTAACCATAAAGCACCTGTTAATTACTGGATGCACACCAATATGCTAAACTTGAATGGTAAGAAGATGTCAAAATCTACTGGAAATCATTTGTTACCACAAGAGATTTATTCGGGGGATAATAACATGTTATCGAAAGCGTTTTCACCGAGTGTTACTCGTTTTTTTAACATGCAAGCGCATTACTCAAGTATTTTAGATTTATCTAATGATGCATTATTAGCTTCCGAAAAAGGACATAAAAGATTAATGGATGCTATTGATTCATTAAAGAATATTAAATCCGGAGAAACTTCTAGTTTTAATATAGAGGCTTGGAAACAGAAATGTTACGATGCTATGAATGATGATTTCAATACCCCTATTTTAATTGCTAATTTATTTGATGCCGTTAAATTCATCAATCAAATAAAAGATAATAAAGCATCAATAACAAATGAAGATTTAGAGTTATTAAAAACTTCCCTAAATGCATTTGTATTTGATATTTTAGGATTAATGAACGAAGCTTCCACTGACAATAACTCAGACACCTTATCAGGAACTATCGAGTTATTAATTAAACTAAGAGCAGAAGCAAAAGCAAACAAAGAGTATGCGTTATCTGATCAGATTAGAAACGAACTAATTGAATTAGGTGTACAATTAAAAGACGGAAGAGAAGGCACTACCTTTTCTTTAAATTAATAATTAAAAAGTCAGCTTAATAGCTGACTTTTCTTTTTATGCTAAAAAAAATAGCTACATATCCGTTCATCCTATTAATTCGGTTTTATCAAGCTGCAATATCTCCATATACACCAGCTACATGTCGATTCTCTCCTACTTGCTCGAGTTATTCATTAGAAGCCTTACAAATTCACGGATTATTTAAAGGTAGTTGGTTAGCGATAAAACGTATTGGAAAGTGTCATCCTTGGGGAGGTTCTGGTTATGATCCAGTACCTAAAAAAGAAGAATAATATTCATTATAAAATTAAGTTCCAATTTAAGATAATACTTGCTACTTCAAATTAGTATATTCGTATTATGAAAATCGCTATTGTCATCTTAAACTGGAACGGTAAGAAGTTGTTGGAACAATTTTTACCTTCTGTTGTTTCATATTCAAAAGAAGCCGAAATTTACATTGCTGACAATGCTTCTACTGATGATTCTATCTCTTTTATAAAAGAAAATTATCCAGAGATCACAATCGTTCATAATAAAGAAAATGGTGGTTATGCGAAAGGGTATAATAATGCATTGCAACATATTACTACTGATGTACACTGTTTATTAAATTCTGATATTGAAGTTACCAAAAATTGGCTGCTACCTATTATAAAGCAATTTGAAAGTGATACTAATATAGCTGCTATACAACCAAAAATATTAGACTTCAAAGACAAATCAAAATTTGAATACGCAGGTGCTGGAGGTGGTTTTATAGATAAATACGGCTACCCTTATTGCAGAGGACGAATTTTTGACACCATAGAAACAGATACCAATCAGTACAATGATACAGTTGACATTTTCTGGGCTTCTGGAGCTTGCTTATTTATCAAAAGCGATGTGTTTCATGAACTTAACGGATTTGATGAAGCATATTTTGCCCATCAAGAAGAAATAGATTTGTGTTGGCGTATTCAAAATCATGGCTATAGCATAAAATATGTAGGCACTTCTACTGTTTTCCATGTAGGTGGCGCTACATTAACTACTCAAAACCCAAAGAAAACTTTTTTAAACTTCAGAAACTCTTTATTCAACCTGGTTAAGAATTCTCCAAAAAACAAAGGTTTTGGTCTTGTTTTCACACGTTTGTGTTTAGATGGATTAGCTGGCGTTAAATATGTCTTTGACTTGAAGCCTTTACATACATTAGCTATTATTAAAGCTCATTTTAGTTTTTATAGTCAGTTAGCTCGAATGCTTAAAAAACGAAATCAAACAACTCAAAAAGAACATTACTATCAAACTAAAAGCATTGTATGGGATTATTTTATTTCAAATAAAAAAGTGCATTCATCATAAATGAATACACTTTTTCATGTTATTCGGGGTTATTTATCTTGATACAGAACCAGTTAATTGAGTAACAGGTCCTGTTCCCATAGTTATAGTTGTATGATTCACTGCGTTAGCAGGAACCATATGCGCTAAAGGCTTTAATGTAAATGGTGATGGACTATTATCTGGATCCGGTTCTACAGAAATAACAATAGTTTTTCCCTTTAAATCTGTTGGGAAATTTTCTCCAGCAGCCGATCCCATAACATAATCTTCTCCAGGGTACCCTGGTCCATTCCCTGCAGTTCCTTTATACGGAGATGTTTCAGCGTTATCATCAGCCATCCCTCCACTTGTAAATGTCCCAGTGCTTACTGGTCCTCCAGAAAAAACTGCCCAACCTTCATACTTCCATCCAGGGGCTAGAGTTGGTAAGTTTAATCCTGCTACATTACTTCCAGAAGAATTATCTAAAAACCACACACCACTTTCTTCATTATTTGCATCTGTATCAGTAGGTGTTGCTAAAATATACTTACCTGTTGCTGTAGAAAAATCCGCTACTAAGTTTGAATTTACACTGGCAGAATTACCAGAAAAATCACCCGCAAGTATTTTTGTATTTGATGGTGCCGGATCTGTATCAACTGTAGGCTCAATACTCAATACAAATTTTGTAGCAGAAGCTAACTGAATTGTATTTACACTAAAAACAGTTTGAGAAAGTACACCTGAATCATTCACAGTAAATAATCCCGTAGAAATTGGAGTTCCACTAACAATAATCCATCCTTCATATTTAAAATCTACTCCTAAATTTTCTAAACCTGATAAATTTAAACTTATACTAGAGTTAATTGGGGCTATTGGAGTAATAATTGCATCATCATCATTCGCACAAGAAGCTGCTAATAACCCTATAGCTAAGACTCCTAAAAGTTTTATATTTTTCATCTTTATAATTGTATTTGATTAGTACCATTACAAAGATAGATACAAATATCCTTCTGAAATGTTAGCTAGCTAACACTAAGCCGATTTTTTTAAAAATAGTAATTGTTTTTCTATCAAAATCAACAACTCTTTCTTCTTTTAATTCGTTTAATATGGTATTTAATGTTGGACGTGAAGTTCCTATTAGTGAAGCAATATCTTTTTGAGTATACGGATGTACTATAATATGGTTTCCCGTCTTTTCACAATCATAACCATATTCTTCACATAATTCCTGCAAAAACTCCATTAAACGCGTTTTTGCATCTTTAAATAATAGAATTTGCAACCTTCTTTCTAACTTTTTAAAACGGAACCCTAAAAATTTATATATTTTTAAACTAAAGGTTTTGTTATCACGCATTAAATCATGCATTGTATCTACACCTATTGGACATATACTGGTTTTACTATCTATAGATTGTGCAAATTCATTTCTGGTTACTTCTCCTAAAATTGCTTTTTCTCCAAATAATTCTCCTTTAGAAAGTATTGTTTTCACTACTTCTTTTCCATCTTCAGCATAGTACCCAATTTTCACTTTCCCTTTTTCAATTAAATAAATTTTATTGGCAGCATCTTCTTCAAAATAGATGTAATCATTTTTTGGATATACATCAAATGTGTGACAGGATTTATAATCCTTAAACTTATGCGGGCAGAGTAACTTAAATAGATTTACATCATCGAAAAACCATAGAGAATTCATAAAATATTATGTTTAGAATAGTTAGTACACTTTGTGTCGGTTTCTATTCTAATTTCTTACAAATATGAACACAAAAAAAACAGCTAAGTTACCTTAGCTGTTTTTAAAATATTTTTCGCTTTTTTCAAACAAATTCCTTCAGGATTTCCTCCTTAGGAATGACATTTCTATTTATTTTTTTAGTACTTTTTCTATTCCTCTATCACCATTTACATCTTTAATTTTTATAAAGTATAAACCAGTATCTAGCCTTGACATATCTATAGTATCTTTATTAGAGCTTTTCATAACTACCTGACCTAGGTAATTATATACTTCTATTTCAGAAATTTTTGTTTTAGAATTCATGAATAACATCCCAGAAGTTGGGTTTGGATATACAGAGTAGTTTTTTAGTGTTTCATAATCTTCTAAACCTAATGGTGCTATAAACTCTGAATCGAATGTATTAGTAATCACAGGAGTATTAAAATCAAACACAATACTAGCAGTGTTTGGAACAATATCTCCTACACTATAACCTACCAACGGCTTTATCTTATAATGTACATATCCGTGGCTATTAGGCTCATCATTAGTTGAATCTGCTAAATTGATGTTATCAAATTGCCATGTTAATTGATCAAAAACTCTTTCTACTGTATTTGTATGACTAGAATGCAACATTTCAAAAGTCGTCTTGTCTAATTTAACATCTAACCCATTATCAATAGTAATATTAATTGCACTTGCAGTTCCGACATTTTGGAATCTAACTGTATAATATAAATAATCATCATTTGTAAATGTTGAATGCACAATTTCTGGTCCACGAGACTCTATAATATCATTAGGATCATAAGAACCTATGATAATTTCTGACAAAATAGAAACATTATTTTCAGGATACACATCTGCAGCAGATGTTGTATAAGTAGCTGTATTCGTAAGCATATCTCCCAAAGTAGCATTGGCAGGAACAGTCATGTCTATTAAAACCTCTTCTTGTGCGCCAGAAGCTAGATTTACAAAATCTAATGTAAAACCTGTAGCAGTTGTAGTTAACGTATTACCAGCTGTAACACCTGTAGCATTATTGTATGTTAATAACGCATCTTTTACGAATTCTACAGATCCTGAACTAACCGTTGCTGGGCCATTATTTTTAATTACTAATTTATTTCTATAAGTAAACCCAGGTCTTGGGGCTCCCCAATACGACACTAAACTTACTGAAATATCATCACAGGTATTTTGTACTTGTAAGGCTAATACTGAAATATCAATACATTGTGCATATACATTACTTTCAACTCTTGAATACACTATTATATTACTTGAAGCAAAAGTTTCTGGGTTTGCTATAGGACTAACATCATTTTGAGCATCAGCTAAAGTAGTATAATAACTAAGTGTAAATTGATTCGTACTTAGTCCTGATAATACTAAAGGATTTCTACTTGGTAAATCAAATAAGCCCACACCATCGTTACTCGTTCCGCTAGAATTATCACAAACTACATAGCTAACTATAGTATTTGGTGTTGGATCTGGAGCTGATAATAATTGAAATTGTGTAATACTCATTGATGGATCACAAAAATTATTTGGGTTATTTATATCAAGAACTCTTGCGTAGATAGTTTGATTTGGAGATAATGCTGTATAACTAGCTGGGTTAGCTATAGGGTTTAGTAAATTCCATGCATCATTATATGCTGTAAAATAATTTACAACCATTTGAGGTTGCCCCCCTATAATTTGAGTATCATTAGTCGTTAAATCAAATACATTAGTTGTTGAATCTGGAGAACAGCTTCCCATATTCGGAACCCAATTTGCCCATGGCACAGGGTTCATCTCAAATACATCCACAGTAATAACATCTATACACATCCCATTATTCTCTTCAATACGTAGGTATAATTGGTACATATAACTTACACCATCCCAATCTCCAATATTATTTATCCCTGAATTTGCATCATTTAATGTATAGTGATAAGTATACGTTACATTTAATGTGTTATCTAATAAATAATAGGTGTCCACAAGTTCCATAATCGTATAGTAATCCATACACTGAATAAATTCATATGTAGATACATTTACCTCACCAAATACTCTAACTTCATCAGTTAGTGTACTTGTATCAGTCATCGAAGCAACTACTTTATAATAGCCATTTCCTAAATTAGTGGTTGCAGCTGAATACATTGGACTTGTAGCACCTGCTATTTCATTAGCTATAATTACTTGTACATTAGATGATGTTGAATAATACCATTGATAAGTAATTCCTGTGTCAGCAGTATTTGTTACTGTACCATCAATATTTGTAGTACCGTTATCACATAAGTAAAGTTTCGCTGGTAAATCTAATGTTTGCGCAATAGAAATATAAGACTGAAAACATAAAAATATGCTTAAAAAGAGTAATGATTTTTTCATAAAATAAAATTAGTTAGTAGTTTGTCTAATACAATATTAAAACGCGTAAACATATGTTTAACCCTACTTCACAAATGTGTTTTATAACCTATTTATTTACACCTTATCGAATAAGGGCCTTCTTTTTATAAAAACTATAAACCAGCTAAGAATATCTTAGCTGGTTTTATATAAATTCTACTTTTATTAAAAACAGATTCCTTCAGTCGTTCCTCCTTCGGAATGACGTTTCTTTATATCATGAAATTCCCGATTTCACGGAAATTATAATGACAATCACATATTATGCGTTTTCCTTCTTAATTAAGTTTAAAGCAGAACCTTCGTTATACCAGTCAATCTGACCTTGGTTATACGTATGGTTTCCTACAATAGTATCCTTACTACCATCAGCATGAACTGCTTCAATAGTTAAAGCCTTACCAGGGGTAAACTCGTTTAAATCTACAAAGTTGAAAGTATCATCTTCTTGAATTAAATCGTAATCCGATTCGGTAGCAAACGTCAAACCTAACATTCCTTGTTTTTTCAAGTTAGTTTCGTGAATACGTGCAAAAGATTTTACAATAACTGCAGCCACTCCTAAATGACGTGGCTCCATTGCAGCGTGTTCTCTTGAAGAACCTTCCCCATAATTATGATCCCCAACAACAATTGTATGCACACCAGCAGCTTTATATTTACGAGCAACATCTGGTACTCCACCAAACTCACCATCTAATTGGTTTTTGATAAAATTTGTCTTTTTACCAAAAGCATTTACCGCTCCAATTAAACAGTTGTTAGAAATATTATCCAAATGTCCTCTATAACGTAACCATGGTCCAGCCATAGAAATATGATCGGTAGTACATTTACCAAATGCTTTTATTAATAATTTAGCGCCGTTAATTTCGTTTCCTAACGGTGTAAATGGTGTTAATAACTGTAATCTTTCAGAATCATCTGCAACCGTAACATTTACTCCACCCCCATCTTCCATAGGCGCTAAATAACCATCATCCTTTACTTCAAATCCTTTTGGAGGTAATTCCCATCCTGTTGGTTCATCTAATAATACCTCTTGACCGTCTTTGTTGATCAAGGTATCTTTCATTGGATTAAAGTCTAACCTTCCAGATAATGCAATTGCCGCTACTATTTCTGGTGATGCTACAAAGGCATGTGTATTTGGGTTACCATCAGCACGTTTTGCAAAGTTTCTGTTAAACGAATGAATAATAGAGTTTTTAGGTGCATTTTTAGGATCACTATATCTAGCCCATTGTCCGATACATGGCCCACAAGCATTGGTGAAAATTTTAGCATCTAATTTTTCAAACACTTCTAAAATACCATCTCTATCCGCTGTATAACGTACTTTTTCTGAACCTGGATTGATCCCTAATTCAGATTTCATAGAAATACCTTTATCTATAGCTTGTTGTGCAATAGAAGCTGCACGAGATAAATCCTCATAAGAAGAGTTTGTACAAGAACCTATTAGTCCCCATTCAACTTTTAATGGCCAACCATTTTCATTTGCCTTAGCAGTCATATCACTACCAGCTTCTGTAGATAAATCTGGCGTAAAAGGTCCGTTTAATAACGGGCTTAATTCTGATAAGTTAATTTCAATAACTTGATCGAAATATTGTTCTGGGTTAGCGTATACTTCAGTATCTCCAGTTAAGTGTTCTTTTATTTGGTTAGCTGCATCTGCAACATCACTTCTATCTGTCGCACGTAAATAACGCTCCATAGAGGCATCATAACCAAACGTAGACGTTGTAGCTCCTATTTCAGCTCCCATGTTACAGATAGTACCCTTACCTGTACAAGACATGTTTGTTGCTCCTTCTCCAAAGTATTCAACGATAGCTCCTGTTCCTCCTTTTGCTGAAACAATACCAGCTACTTTTAAAATAACATCTTTAGGTGCGGTCCAACCAGATAATTTACCTGTTAACTTCACTCCAATTAACTTAGGAAACTTTAATTCCCAAGCCATACCCGCCATCACATCAACAGCATCAGCTCCGCCAACACCAATTGCAACCATCCCTAATCCACCTGCATTTACTGTATGAGAATCTGTACCAATCATCATTCCTCCAGGGAACGCATAATTCTCTAATACTACTTGATGAATAATTCCAGCTCCTGGTTTCCAGAATCCAATTCCGTATTTATTAGATACAGACTCTAAGAAATTAAAAACCTCGTTAGAGTTATTTAATGCATACTGTAAGTCTTTACTTGCACCTTCTCTTGCTTGAATTAAGTGATCACAATGTACAGTAGTTGGCACAGCTACTTGCTTTTTTCCTGCTTGCATAAATTGCAATAAGGCCATTTGAGCAGTTGCATCTTGACATGCTATTCTATCTGGAGCAAAATCTACATAATCCTTTCCTCTGGTATAAGTAGTTTTTACTTTTCCATCCCAAAGGTGTGTGTATAAAATTTTCTCTGCCAGTGTTAAAGGGGTACCTGCTAATTCTCTGGCCGCTGTTAC
>Ga0209291_1004110_pt1 | contig 10289 bp, 7 predicted proteins | sample GOMGulsemesocosm_FD_184633 | JGI IMG/M metagenome (GOLD analysis project Ga0209291, IMG submission 184633) | Methane-oxidizing microbial communities from mesocosms in the Gulf of Mexico - GOM9B Gulf of Mexico (SPAdes) (version 2) | ecosystem: Environmental > Aquatic > Marine > Cold seeps | place... | reverse complement strand
AATAATGTCCATAAGAGAAAACGTAAAAGTATTATGAATATAAAAACGATCTTCAACCTGTTATTTGGTTGTTTAATCAGCTTTGCTGTTAGTGCCCAATCTATTGATTCATCCTCTGAAACTAGGCTTATTCTTGATAATAGTGAAATTGAATTATCAATACCTAGCGTCAATCAAGTGGCAATAATCGATGGCAATCTTAACGATGACATTTGGCGTAATGCCCTTAAAGTTTCCCTCAATTATGAAACAGCACCGAGCGAAAATATTACTCCGGATGTCGAAACAATCGTTTATCTAGCGGAAGATGGTGAAAACTTGTATGTTGCCTTTTTGGCACAAGACCCATACCCAAGTAAAATACGCGCTTTCTATCGTGATCGCGATCAAGTTAGTGATGACGATTTTGTTGCCATTACTTTAGATACCTATAATGACAGTACCCGCGCTTATCAATTTTATGTTAACGCCCTTGGTGTGCAAAAAGATTCGGTTATTAATGACGAACGAGAGAATGACTCATGGGATGCTATTTGGGATTCGGCCAGTGAAATTACCCAGCAAGGCTATACCGTTGAAATGGCTATTCCGCTATCAGTATTGAGCTTCGCTGCAACCAGTGAGCAAACTTGGGGCGTTAACTTATGGCGCGTTCGTCCACGGGATAAACGACAACAAATCCAACTAAATCCAGATGATCGAAGCAATGCTTGCTCTTTATGCCAACTGAAAAAGTTTAGTGGTTTTAAGCATGCTGAGCCAACCAATAAACTCCTTGTTATTCCTTCATTAACATCTAGTTACCGACAAGAGCGGATACAAGGGGCACAATCAGAAAACTTTGGTGATTGGCAAAAGGCTGAGTCGAATCAAGAGCTAGGCATCGATGTTGAGTGGGGAATTAATGTAAATTCAACACTAAACCTTACTTACAATCCTGACTTCTCGCAAATAGAAGCGGATAGTAGCCAACTGACGGTGAATAACCAATATGCGCTTTTTTATCGAGAGAAAAGAAACTTCTTTTTAGAGGGCGCCGATTATTTTGATTCGCCGATGAGTGCTATTTATACTCGAAGCATCGCCGACCCTGACTATGGTATAAAATATACGACAAAAGCTGACGGTCATACTATCGGTCTGATTGCTGGTCGTGATGCGGTAACTAACCTAGTTACCCCTAATCAATATCATACCGCCAGTGCTATAGAGCAATTAACTGAAACGAATTCAAACGGCGATGCTAGTGCACTGAAGAATGATTTTTTTGTTAGCCGTTATAGTTATGATTTAGGAGGTGCTTCTAATGTTGGTGCCATTGCCACATACCGATCTGCACCCGGTTATGACAACACTGTTGTTGGAGCTGATAGCAAATATCGTTTTAATGACCAAGATAGTATCACCATGCAAGTTTTGTCTTCAGAGACAAGATCAACCGCAGAACAAACCTCGTTGACCGATCAAGCTTATTATCTTAGTTTTATCCATGATGAAAGAGATTGGTATAGCTTTGCGAGATATATGTCGGTCGGCAAAGACTTTAGAGCAGACCTTGGCTTTTTCAATCGTTTTAGTCATGCCAAACTAGTTGTTGGTGGTGGTTATATTTGGTATGGCGAGACAACAGATCTCTTTAATCGCATGGTGCTTAGCGGTGATTGGGATATTTCCAAAGATGAAGAAGGTAGAACGTTAGAAGAAGAGTTTGAAATGTATTTAACCCTCGAAGGACCTATGCAATCTCGTTTAAGAGTTGGCGGTGGCCAACGAGATAATTTAAATTCAACTACCGCTATTAATGATGGTGGAGAAAGTTATCGTTTAGATACCAACTACGCAGAAAAATTCACTCGTTTAGATTTTCAGATAACACCAATCAGTGGTTTATTTGCCGAGCTTGGACTCACTATAGGTGATCAAATAGATCATGCTAATAATCAACTGGGTGATTCACAACGTTTGGATTTTTCAATGGCTTATAATATTAATCGTCACCTTGAACTCAGCCTCGATTATACTAACTCAACACTGGATGTTAATGATGGTGAATTATTTGATGCCCAGATATTAGACTTTAAAGTGAACTACCAGTTTGATGCCAAGACCGCCTTACGTTTAACCTTGCAACAATCACAAGTTGATAAAGCCCCTTCACTTTATAAATATAAAGACGTGCAGGCTAATGAAGATGCCCAAGCACTACAATTGCTATTTTCGTATAAATTCAACCCTAAAACGGTGGCTTTTGTTGGTTATGCCGATGCGGGTTTTACTGATGACAATACTACCGAGCTAACCAAATCTGAGCGTAATTTATTTATGAAGTTTAGCTATGCTTTTTAAAACAGCGATAGGCTAATCTATCTTTGAATGTATTGATCTTCTACTTTTATCTAAAAGTGGAAGATCAGTTACCGACATTTATTTAGGCATCTCCAAGAAGAAGATATATTGCAAATCATCGCTTCAAGCTAGAATAGTTCTATTTCATCTTCCTCTGAGTGACCATTTTCTTCCATATCTTTATTAAACTCCAATAAAGCCTCTTCAATAGGTACGCCTGAAATAACCCGATCAAACATTCGGCGTTCTTCTTCCATGGTATATTTACTGCGAATGGCCTTTTGCAGATCTTGCCATGCAATAGGTGAATATAATTCTGCTGGATTACCAATGAGTGCAGTTAAAGCGCTAAGGCTTCCACTTACATGATCTAATCTTTGGCTTAATTTATCGTAGAATTGAAAAGCAATAATTGCCGATTGTACTTTATCTAAGGCCGTGATCGCTGAACCTTCAATGATGACCTTCATCTTTTCAGTACTCTTATCTTCTTGATTTAACTGAGAAATTGAGCTTTGAATGTCACTTAGGTTGGTCGCAAGCCCTGTGAAAGATGATGATAAGGTGGAAACTGAGGAGTTCCCCTCATTCATAGACTGATCAATTTGAGTAACGGCCAAATTAAGCATGATGATTGTTTCTTTCAATTGGCTCCAGTCTAAGTCTGGACGTGCAGAGGTTGACCCTGAAGGTGAACTCATTTTGTAAATCCCTATGTTATTAAAATGCAAAAATAAAAGTGAAGAATGCTAAGTATAGAAGTAATTTAAAATTTTTCTGGTGAAGTGTGCAATTTCAAATGAAAGTGGATTTTTATTTCAACAATTCCCGACTTAATAATTTACCTATGAAAAACAAGTTTCACTACTGATATTTAGCCTGTCATAAAAATGCAACATTACTTATTTAAACTATAAAATATAAATAATTAAAAACAAAAAAATGTATAACTTAAGGATATTTATGAAAAAAGTTATTGTTTACTTAATCGTAGCACTTAGTTCTTTAGGTCTTATTTATCAAAACTATTCCAGTTATGTCGACAAACAAAATTTTAAGCCTGAAGGGAATTTGGTTGATATTGGTGGTTATAAATTGCATGCGCAACAATCGGGTGCAGGTAAAGTAACTGTGGTTTTTGATGCGGGTATGGGAGATAGCCTATTAGCTTGGAAGCACGTGGTTCCTGAAGTTAGTGAGGTTGCCGAGGTGTTTGTCTATGATCGTGCGGGTTTAGGATGGAGTGAAAAAAGCCCTTTGCCTCGTACCAATGTAAATATCGTGAAAGAGTTAAAAGTATTGCTTGAAAAATCAAAGGTCAAAGCACCGTTTATTCTTGTCGGGCATTCTTTTGGTGGCTTAAATATGCAACTTTTTGCAAAAAAATATCCCCAAGATGTTGCTGGCTTAGTATTAGTTGATTCCGCCCATGAAGATTCCGTTGATAAAATGCCTGAAACTAGTTTTATACGTAAAATACTGTTTAAAGCGGGCATGTGGGCAGCACCTTTTGGTGTGCCAAGGCTATATTTATCTTTAAGTGATCCCGCAGAACAAGCGGTAAAAAGTACGGTTAAACATCAATACACCAGCTTGGATGAGTCAGCGACATTTACGATGAGTATGGATATATTAAAAGAAACTAAACGAAATTTTGGTGGACTACCGTTAACGGTTATTGCTAGAAACTTCCCATCAGCGCTACTAGAGCAAAAGAAGAAAACATCATTACGCAATATTCAGTGGGCAAAATTACAAGAAGAATTAGCGCAACGTTCATTAAATAGCACGTTGATTTTTTCAGAAAATAAACAGCATGCCATTCATCGCAGTCAGCCTGATATTGTGATTGATGCGATTAAAAAGATGATAACGAAGCTTGATAATAAGGTATAAAAATAATTTGTTAACTTTATTTATCTACCACCCAAAGAAGCTGATAGAATCACCGCCCGATTGATAATCATTCTTGCTATCTTTACTTAGATTACAATAAAAAAACCACTTGGATACAAAGTGGTACATTTTGGTAACTATGGGTACGTCATTTATTTGAGAACTCATTAATATAGCGACCAACTTAAATAACAAAAGAACAACTCATGAAAATTTTATCTAAACAACTTATCTCGAGCCTCATCTTTGCTTTGCTGACGATTAGTTCGGCTGAATTACTGGCAGACGATGCTGTAACCACCTCACTGAGTGATAAAGAACGCAGTGGTGGTCACTTAAAAGTAGGTTTTGGCTACAAAGAAATACATAACCCATATGAAGATACCTATAAAGATAGTGGCAAGACGCTATTTTTAAACGCCCGTTATCAATGGGAGAACCGACTGTTTGTTGAAGCTTCATATTATCGAGTGCTTAACACCGGACTTAATCTTGGTTACAACGTTTATAATACCGAAAATTGGAACTTTGACGTGACCACTCTAATAGGTCATGGACCAAGTGAAGTAGGGCTTTATGATGAAGACGAAATATTCTACAAAAAAAGAAATATAACTCGAATGGTTGGCTTGCGAGCAACCGGCAGTTTTGAGCAAACGACCATGCAATTTGTGCTTGCGCCAGTTTCTTTGAATAGTGAGTATGACAATGCAATGTATGCCTCAGCTTGGTTAGATCACTCTATTCAATTTAAAAACTGGGAATTCTATGCAGCGGTGGGGTTAGAGTATCGTTCAGAAGACATGCTTGATTACCACTATGGCATACCAGAAGAAGTAGCAACCAAAAACTTCGCCGCTTATAATCCTGGTGCAGGCATTGATATTACAGCAGAAGTCGGGGTAAGTTATCCGATCAGTCAAAACTGGTTATTTGAAACATATTACCGACATACCGAACTGTCAGATAGTATAAATGATAGCCCTATTATCCAATTAGCCAGCTCGCTGAAAGATCGTTCTAAAAACATGTCTGAATTTGGCATCCTTGTCAGTTATGTGTATTAACGGTGACCCTAATGAAATATTTTATCAAGCAAATAAAAGTAAACAAAAATAGCATTAGCTGGTTAGCGCTGGTTATCTTTTTTTCAACCAAGCTTTATGCAAATACAGATATCGCGGTGCTAACCATTGAAGTTGACCCGCAGCAATGTGTCTCAATAGTGCAAGGAGATGATTGTTATGTTGATGTGACCATCAAATGGCATGCACAACCAGTTGCGGGGTATTGTGTATATTCTTCACAACAAACAACAGCATTACAATGCTGGAAAAATGATAGACAGGGTCAGTTAAAAAAAGAGTTTGTCGCTAATGAAAACATTGTTTTTACCTTAAAACGCCCACCTAGTGAGGAGGTTCTCGCTGAAGAAGTATTGGAAATGGCTTGGGTTTATAAAAATAATGGCCGCGCACGTGCTTCATGGCGGATGTTTTAAATGCCGATGGATGAATCAAAGGATGAGCCACTAAACGAGCCGGCAACGGCTCACATTTTAGTTGTCGAAGATGATGTAGAACTAGCGGATTGGGTATCTGAATACCTAGCCGCAAAAGGCTATAGAGTAACGGTTACCGGTCGTGGTGATGATGCTGTGACTTTAATTCAACAACACAATCCTGATGTAGTTGTTCTCGATGGCATGTTACCTGGATTAGACGGTGTCGATGTTTGTAAAGCGGTAAGGCCAGACTTTACTAACGCCATTATTATGGTTACTGCCAGAGATGAAGAAATCGACGAAGTCTTAGGGTTAGAAATGGGTGCTGATGAGTATTTAACCAAACCCGTTAGAGCCAGAGCCTTATTAACAAGGATCCGTAAACACCTTGATCGCCAGCAACAGCAAAGTATAAGAGTAGAAGTGACTCCTGTTGTGGAAAACAGTGAAATTCTGCAATTTAATAACCTTATTATTGACCGGCAGGCAATGGTAGTTTCTCTTGATGGTAAGCAGATAAAGATATCAACCAATGAGTTTGACGTTTTATGGCTGTTGGCAGCACAAGCCGGTAGTGTTATTTCAAGAAATGATTTGGTTAGTCAGCTAAGAGGTTTTGAATATGATGGATTTGATCGTTCTATCGATTTAAGAATATCACGATTGCGTAAAAAGCTTGGCGACGATCCTACCCAACCTTTTCGCATCAAAACAATATGGGGCAAAGGTTACCTTTTTGCCAAAGATGCTTGGTAATGTCGTATCTACGCAACCAATTATATAATATGGTCAAATAAATAATGCGTACATTAACCATTTCACTGCTCTTCGTCATATTAACCGCCACCGTTGGTTTAGGTTGGTTATTTGATCGTGTTTATGAGCAATATTCGACTACTGAACCAAACCCAAGTACTCAAGCGGTAGATGTCTTAGAAAAAATGGGTTTGGACCTTGCTACAACTTTAGAACAGCTCCCGGATAAGCAGCAATTCATAGAACTCTGGCCGACTAAAGGCCAATATAAGCTAATGCTTATATCTTTAGCTAAATTTCCATTACCTAAACAATTAATCAGCCAGTTAAAGTTAGGTAAACCTTTATTATTAACAACGGATACTAGTTTGGCTTTTCATTATTATTTAGCTTCTAGTGATGAGTTGCTAATAGTTAGATCTCCGCTGCTTAATGTAGAGCAGGATGATCAGTCACAGAACTATATATTTACCAGTTTGTTTTATCTCGCCTTATTAATATTATTCTTACTCTGGTTGGCACCACTTGTGAATCGATTGATAAAGCTAAGAAATACAGCAAAGTCTTTTGGCGAGGGTAAGTTCAGTCAAAGGCTAAAAGTAAGTTCACTTTCTTATATTCGAGATATCGAAGTAGAGTTTAACCATATGGCTCAACACATAGAAAACTTGCTCGCCGATGTAAAATTACTCAGTAGCGCCGTATCTCATGATTTAAGAACCCCGTTAGCCAGAATTCGTTTTGGTATTGATACCCTGCAAGAGGAAGACGACCCAGTATTACGCCGTCGATTCGAGGAAAAAATCAGTAACAATGTTGATGAAATGACCTCACTGGTTGAAACTCTGCTCAGGTATGCACGTCTAGATCAAGCGATGCTTGAATTAAAAAAAGACCCAGTGGAGTTGTCACAATTGATCGCTAATTGCTTGCATAACAAAAGTGCTGATGCAGTTAATTTCGACTTTGTTTGTCCTCTTGATGAAGTGATCGTCACAGGAGACAAATCATATCTATCGATGTTGATAAACAACTTACTGCAAAATGCCATTATTTATGGTCAAGGGCAGGTAAACGTTAAATTATTGAAGATGAAAAATCAGGTAACAATCACTATAGAAGACAATGGCTCTGGTATTGCCAAAGAGCAAAGAGTAGATATTCTTAAGCCTTTTGTTCGTGGCGAGGCAAAACATAAAACCATCAAAGGCCATGGCATAGGTTTGGCGATAGTTAAGCGTATTATAGATTGGCATCAAGGCGGTATTGAAATTAGTGACTCCGCTGAATTATCGGGGGCACAATTTACCATTACCCTACCAACAAATATCTAGATCTGTTTTTCATCTATATTTAGACGTTATTAATTAGGAATTTATATCCATTTATTCAGGTAGAGTGAGTTTGCCAATAAAGGTATCAGCAACACCTAAATCATTAATAAGAATCGTATTATGCTGAATTGATATCTCTTTATTGTAATGATTAGCAAGGCCAACTTTTTTCATGCGCTTTGTTAAAATGTTAAGTTGCCAAATGTCATTGTCTTTATCTCTTCTATAAATAGCGTTTTTCCCCACTGCCCACCCATTCACAGAGGCAAATGGTATCTCAGGAAAATAATGCAATGACTTGTTAATAGTCCAGTCATTATTTAATTGATGAACGCCTTTGTTCTCTATAATTGTGGCGAAATATTTATTATTGTAACAATCGCTATTTATCGACGTTAAACCGGTAGACAGTTTTTCTGCTATTTGTGTTGCTTGCGTTACTACATTCAAACTATATAAGTTCCAGATACCATTGTTATCAGCAATAGTTAGGATACGGTCATTAGAATGGCATTGCCAAATGGCACTTCTGATAAGTTTCCCAGGCGATTCAAGTTCTATTAACTTACCGGTTTTAATGTTGAAAACGTGCCATTTTTCATCGACTTGTGTTAATAAGTTTTCGCCGTTGGCAGAAAAAGTCATGCCATAGATATACTCTTTGTTTTCAAAATGAGATAACTGCGTCAATGCGTTATTTTCTTTTAGCCAAATTTGGTAGCTGCCAGAACGATTAGAAACAAAAGCAGTTTTTTCATTATTTGTAGTTTTGAAATAAGCCCCAGAGTGATCTTTAAATGCAGAAGATACCAAGCTCTGAGGTTTTGGTGCAGCTTGGTTTAAATCAATTTTTTTAATGTTTGCGGTAAAAGTGTCGCCAAACGAGAGTAATAATTCATTTTCTGAAATATAGAATGGCGCGGTGATTTTTTTTGTATGTTGATATATTTTGGCAATGTCTTTAGTTTTTACATTGATTAAATGAAGTGTATGACCAAAGGGAATAAAGGCAATCTCTTTATCTGACTTTGTCCAGGCTAATGAATCAACGAAAAAATCAAATTTTGCTAGAGAAGTTATTTCACCACTACTTAAATTTAATAGCATAATCTCCTTTGACATATCATCATATTCTCTAATAAAAGCGAGCTTTGAATCATCAGAGCTTAAACTAATTCTGATATCACCCTGAAACTTTACTGGCGGTGCTGTTAATGTCTCAGTTTTTTTATTTTGTAAATTAAAGCGTTTAATGATGCTGGGTGATAGCAAGGCCTCATTAGTCGTATAATATAACCAATTGTTATCTTGGCTAACGGATATATCTGAATAAGTAGATACCTTGCCACAGCTGGTTATTTTTTCATTTTCTCCTAATGCTAAATTTTCTGAGATGCTGATTTTTTTAATCCAGCACTGTTCCCGATGATAAGATTGATAAAACAGCGTATTACTGTCAGGAGCCCAATAGGGTGAGTTTGTTCGGGCGTTTGGTTCTATCGTTATCGTGTTTTTATTGGCCATATTTTGGACCACGATATTACCTTTTGGGTTCTTTCCTGTAATGTGCTTGAATGCCAGTAAAGATTTATCCTTTGAAAGAACAGGATATAACTCCCAACCTTCCATATAAGTTAGTGGTTCAATTGTTACATCGATAGGTGCTAATGTATTTTTTGTTGGTCTTGGGTCATTAATTAATAACCATAAGCCAACAATAATTAAGCCTGCCGTAAATATAATATAGCGTTTATATGAGGCTAATTTAAAAGGGTGTTTTTTTTGTGGTGCTGAAGAGTTAACTGGAGTAGGTGAATTTTTTTCAATAAATTCAACATTACAGGTAAGTGAATAACCCACTTTAGTTAACGTTTCGATAAACTCATTTTTTTCACCGCCCAGTTTTTTTCGTAACCGCGAAATAGTGGCATTTATGGTGCGACCATCGATATATCGGTTATTCCAAACGTGTTCAATAAGCTGTTCTCGAGTAACTATTTCTCCACGCATTTGTGCCAAGTATACCAGTAGCAAAGTAGGTTTTTCTTCGAGACTTATACATTTACCGTTATTATCGGTTAAGGTTTTTTTGAGAGGGTCAAGCGTCCACTGGTTTAACTTTATGAAGGTAAACTTGTCAAAGTTATTATTGCTGAGATTAATTTTGTTCAAATCCAAATCCATAGATAAATTTATCCATTTAACCAAAGGTTGAAACAGACAATATACACTTACTTCACGCTAACAAATCTACACAATCAATAACGTACTTTTGTGCAAATACTAATGTGGGCAGGTTATCACTTTCTTTCTTTTGAAATCCATCTAGTATTCTACTTTTTTTTGCTCAGATTAGCTTAAATCATGGAAATTTAAGACGAATTCACTTCACAATATATTCACAACATTAAAACAACACAAGTAATAGCTTTTAAATTCAATAGCTTAGTGTT
>Ga0209291_1004108_pt1 | contig 10290 bp, 8 predicted proteins | sample GOMGulsemesocosm_FD_184633 | JGI IMG/M metagenome (GOLD analysis project Ga0209291, IMG submission 184633) | Methane-oxidizing microbial communities from mesocosms in the Gulf of Mexico - GOM9B Gulf of Mexico (SPAdes) (version 2) | ecosystem: Environmental > Aquatic > Marine > Cold seeps | place... | reverse complement strand
ATCCATCAATGCAAAAATGGTGAATTGGCAAGCCCAGCGTTATATCCGCATGTAGTAAAGGTGGTGCAAGAATTAGCACTCGTGTGTGAAAAAGCCCGATTACCTTGGTCTTATGCAGAGCTACAAGTACAAGTTGATAATGTCATTGAACGCACGGCTGAAAACTTTTCTTCAATGCATCAAGATCATCACTTTAACCGTCAATCCGAAATTGATTACATTACCGGATATGTTTTAAAAGTCGCGAATGCCTACAGTATCGAAGCTCCTGTGAATAAAGCCTTATACGATCAAATCAAGCTGCACGAAACTGAACTCGCTTAGTTACATCATTCAAAAATCACATCAGGATCAAAAAAGCCAGCAACTAATTGCTGGCTTTTACTCATTAGCTTGATAAGGACACAGCCTAACGATTAAGGGGAGTAAAAGTTAAGGACGGTAAACTTTAACGTTCGCATAACCTTTTTCAATCAAGTATAACGCTTGTAGTTTACTCATCACACCACGATCACAGTACAGTAAGTAAGTTTTATCTTGATCTAATTCGCCAAACTGGTTACCTAATTTGAAGAACGGCATGTGCTCAATAGCTAAACCGTCAACTTCAAGTGGTGAATCTTCCACTTCGTCAATACTACGAATATCTAAGATCACTTCGTTTGATGCAATTTCAGATACAGCTTCAACATCACTAACTTGCTCTTGTGCTTCTTCTGCAATTTGACGAATATCCATCACGTTTGCATCCATAACAACTTGGTCAATCAAGCTCATGTCGAATTTAGCTTCTTCAGCTTCAATCTTCTCTTTCACTGCTTTTACTGTTGGTTTATTCGAGATAACACCACAGTATTCAGGAATTGTTTCAGAAAATTCAGCAGTACCAATATGACGAGCAGTATCAATAATATCTTGCTTATCAGCAACAATTAACGGACGTAAGATCAATGTATCCGTTACTGAATCGATTAACGATAAGTTACGAATAGTTTGGCTTGATACTTGGCCAACGGCTTCACCGGTAACCAAAGCTTCAATACCTAAACGCTCAGCAATTTTAGACGCTGCACGCATCATCATACGCTTAAGTACCACACCCATTTGTGAGTTATCTACTTTTTCTAATATCTCAGCAACAACGGGATCGAACGGTACGCTAACAAATTTAACTTTGTGTGATGAACTGTATTTGTTCCACAAGAAGTATGAAATTTGTTTCACACCAATCTCATGTGCATCACCGCCTAAGTTGAAGAAACAGAAATGCGTTCGGCTACCACGTTTAATCGTTAAGTAACTTGATACCGCAGAGTCAAAACCACCTGACATTAATGACAGCACATCTTCTTGTCCTGCCATAGGGAAACCACCTAAGCCTTCATGGCGAGCAGTAACCAAATATAATTTATCATTTTCAACTTCAATTTTAATCGTTTCTTGTGGTTTTCTTAACTGTACACGAGTTGCTTCAGTGTGCTGGTTTAAGCCACCACCAACATAACGTTCTAAGTCAATCGACGTAAAGTCATGCTTACCGTTACGTTTAGCACGTACACAAAACGTTTTTCCAACTAAAATGTCTTTATAAACAGGTAATGCTTGCTGGAAAATATCATCAAGATCGGTGAAGGTTGACTCTTGAACTTCGAGTGAATGGGCAATCCCTGGGGTATTCTTTAATACTTCACGATAAAAATCGCGGTTTTTCTCACTGTCATCTGTCGTACGGACAACAATTTTATCCCATTCAAGGATCACACGAGCGTGTTCATCTTCACGGCGTAGAATATTACGTAAACTCGATTGCAGCATTTTACTAAAACGCTTGCGTACAGATTTACTTTTCATCATTACTTCTGGGAATATTTTTACAATAAATTTCATGGTTTTGCCTACATCATAGTTCAAACAAACAGGTGGCCCAGCATTTCATCGAGCCGGGTGTTTCGCTGATATATTCGATCAATTTCAATCAAAATAAAAACGGGCCCACCTTAAAAGCGAACCCGTTGCAGTTACTGGGCAGCAGTATACTCAAAATGCCTAAATATGCAAGATGCTAACGGCGGCTAACAACCCTTGTTAATTGCGGTATTGCATTACCCACTAATTCAATTTCAACTTGGCTACCGACCTCAATTTTGGCTTTCTGTAACCAAGGTAGTGATCGCCCAGAAACCTTCGTCACCTGTCGACCCGATAATGCCAGTGGTTGTAAATGAATTATAGGCGTAACACGACCACTTTTACCCATTTGATACGTAATATCAATAACATGGCTTAATCCTTTAGGTCCAGTAAATTTTAATGCCAGCGCCCATCGCGGAGCATGCTGAGTTTGACCATATTCATATTGCAGTGCATTCTCAGCTAATTTAATGACCACACCATCAAGCAATAACGTTTCCATGCTTTGGTAATGCGCAAGCCAATAATCTATGTCTTGCGGACTATCAATGACATGGCTCATCTTCGACATATCAGTAAATCCAAGCATGGCCAGCTTCGCTAACCCCATAAATTCATCGCGATAAGGTGAATCAATCCAACGCCAAGGTATAAAGCGCAAGCTCATGACATCTACTTGTGAAGGTGACAATTGACTGGCAATACCCGCGGTCATGTGTCGAGAAGATACATACTTACGTCGTTCCTGCCAATCTTGTTGACTAACATATAATTCGCCATGAATAACCAGTGTATGCGGATATGCAATAATGCTATCAACGGCATCACTGCGTAACATCAACGCCAGCAAGTCTTTACCTTGTCTACCGTTCCCTCTGCTCGATGCAGCAACTAAGATGCCTTTTTCATAAACTAACTCAACTGCCATACCATCAATTTTAGGTTGAATGAGTAACAGCTTGTCTTGATGACGTTGATAAAACGCGTCCATCAAAGCACGATCACGTACCGAATTTAAGCTCAGCATTTTTTGTCGGTGTGGATATTCTAAATACTTCTGCTTATTGTCATTTGCACCGACCTTGCTTAATGCAGGTGATAGGCAGTGAGATAGGAGCGCTAACTCATCAACTAATAAATCAAACTCTCCATCATGCAGTAATGGTTCTTGACCAGCGTAATAAATCTGGCGGTGTTTAATAATCTGTGTTTCTAAATAGCTAATGCGATGTTGATTAAGCACACTTGGACAACGAGAATACGCCTCAGCCTCCTCTATGGGCAACTTAATTTCAAGATCAGGAACAACATCAGCGGCAAACAGCTGCTGATAGCTTGATACGAATAACGAAATGAATAATGACGACGTTCGAGTAAACATCCAATTTCCAAACAAATAAGTGGTATAACTCAGTATGATAAACAGAATGAAAGTTAACGAATTAATTTAATTTTCATGAGTAGAAGCATCGAAAGACCGTAATTCATTGATATAATTAATCGTTCTAGATCACAAGTTTACAACTCAAATAATACATATTAAAACGACTTATTCAGACTGTACCATTATTTTAAAAGCTGACTTTCTTGAAGTTGTTTGGCCATCAACTACACTAAAACTATAATCCGATTGTTCTGTCACGAGGGGTATTACCATGCAGCTTTCTGATATCAAAAGCATGTATCACAGACATGAATTAGTTGAGGCCATCGTTGAACCGTCTTTGATAGCAAACGGATGGATTGTAGAATTTAAATCAGAAAATGGAGATATTATTCCTTTAACCGATTTTAGCGGCCATGAAAAGTGTTATCGAAATTTAGATATCGCGACAGCAACAGCGCAACAGGTAGGGTTTCCATCGGTGAGAATAGACGAACCATTTTAACTATCCTTTTAATTTTAAACAAAAAAATGGTCAGTACATAACTTAACTGACCATTAGATATATGACATTATTCATATACATTAAGGATCAAAGCTTTCACGCATAAACTCATCACCATCACAACCAGCACAAGAAAGTACAATGGCAGGATGAAATAATTCTTTTTGATAACCACAACGTACACACGTGAGTAAACCAAAGCCAACTTCGTCACCAGTTCTATAACGACCTTGGTGTTGTAAATCATCACCAACCTCAGTCCATTCAACCTGCGTTTTATCCGTAATTGATGCCAATGCTCCCCACGTGATTTTATCCCACGCTTGATACCAGGCCGATAACTTAAAACTACTAACACTCGTCTGATAATCTTTATTAAACTCACCAATATCATGGCGAATATAAGCAGATGCTTCTGTTAGTTCTTTTTTGGTTAAATCACTCGCAGCACCTAAATAAGCTTCCGCTTTAAGTACAAATCGTTGCGTAAAATCATTACCCATAAACAATTTCCTCCCTTTAAAGCTCAGAGGATGTACAGATAAGTGGCGCACTGAATTTTGATACTGAGTATTGAGCTTAGCCATATAAACCTCCGAATTAATGTAATCACAGTTAACCTGTATTTATTAATAAAACGTCATCTATATTCATCAGTAAAATTATTTATTGTCAGCAATAACGGCCCTATTAGAAGAAGGGATATAGTTACTACTATAACTTAAGTATATGCCAAAATACGCACCCAACAAGCGCACTACATCACATAGTCACCTTGTAAAAGTCTTCAATAAGCATTATCAGTATGGAAAACTTATCGCAATCTGCAAATGAAACTTGTTGCCCTCTCTGTGCTAAGGTATTCTATGGCAAAAATTTGTTTATAAATCCTACCAAGAACAGACTGGATATTACCCATGCAAGAACAATATACTCCAAGCAGTATCGAACCTCAGGTTCAAAAACACTGGCAAGAAAATAAAACATTCGAAGTACAAAACGACGAAACTAAAGAGAAATTCTACTGCTTGTCTATGTTCCCATACCCAAGTGGTCGACTGCACATGGGCCACGTACGTAACTACACAATTGGTGACGTGATAGCACGCTTCCAACGTATGCAAGGAAAAAACGTATTACAACCTATCGGTTGGGATGCATTTGGTCTGCCTGCTGAAAATGCTGCAATCAAAAACAACACGGCACCAGCGCCTTGGACGTATGAAAACATTGATTACATGAAAGGTCAGCTAACGTCTCTAGGCTTTGGTTATGACTGGAAGCGTGAAATCGCAACATGTACACCTGAATACTACCGTTGGGAACAAGAGTTCTTCACTAAACTTTTCAACAAAGGTTTAGTTTATAAAAAGACATCATCAGTTAACTGGTGCCCGAACGATGAAACGGTACTGGCTAATGAACAAGTAAATGACGGTTGTTGCTGGCGTTGTGATACCCCTGTAGAACAAAAAGAAATTCCACAGTGGTTCATTAAAATTACTGAGTACGCAGACGAACTACTTACGTCAATTGATGATCTTGACGGCTGGCCAGAGCAAGTTAAAACAATGCAACGTAACTGGATCGGTCGCAGTGAAGGAATCGAACTAGACTTCGCGGTTGAAGGTCAAAGTGACGAACTCAGCAAATTATCTGTATATACAACACGTCCAGACACAGTTATGGGTGTTACGTATGTAGGTATCGCAGCAGGTCACCCACTTGCAGAACAAGCAGCATTAACAAATCCAGCACTAGCGGCATTCAACCTTGAATGTAAAAACATGAAAGTGGCTGAAGCTGATCTAGAAAAAATGGAAAAGAAAGGCATGGCTACTGGCCTATACGCTATTCATCCATTAAATGGTCGTAAAGTACCAGTATACGTAGCAAACTTCGTATTAATGGGTTACGGCACCGGCGCAGTAATGGCGGTTCCAGCTCACGATCAACGTGACTATGAATTCGCAACAAAATACAGCATAGATATTGTTCCAGTAATCAAACCAGCAGACGGTAGTGAACTAGACGTGTCTGAAGTAGCATTCACTGAAAAAGGTGTGTTATTTAATTCAGGTGAATTTGACGGTCTAGAATTTGGCGCAGCAGTTGATGCAATTGCAGCTAAATTAGAAGCAAGCGGTCAAGGCACTAAGAAAGTGAACTTCCGTCTACGTGACTGGGGTGTTTCTCGTCAACGTTACTGGGGCGCACCAATCCCAATGTTAACGCTTGAAGATGGAACTGTAGTACCAACACCTGCAGACCAACTGCCTGTGATCCTACCTGAAGATGTGAAAATGGACGGTATTCAAAGTCCAATCAAAGCAGACAAAGAGTGGGCAAAAACAACATATAACGGTCAACCTGCACTACGTGAAACAGACACATTTGATACTTTCATGGAATCATCGTGGTACTACGCACGTTACTGTAGCGCTACATCAGAAACTGAAATGCTAAACCGTGATGATGCAAATCATTGGTTACCAGTTGATCAGTATGTGGGTGGTATTGAACACGCATGTATGCATTTATTATATGCACGTTTCTTCCACAAGCTGTTACGTGATGAGCAAATGGTTGATAGCAACGAACCGTTCAAACGTCTACTTTGTCAAGGTATGGTACTTGCTGATGCATACTACTACACCAACGCAAGCGGCGGCCGTGTTTGGGTTTCTCCATTAGATGTAACCGTTGAGCGTGACGAAAAAGGTCAACCGACTAAATACATCGACAATGAAGGTAACGAACTTGTTTATACAGGCATGACAAAAATGTCTAAGTCTAAAAACAACGGTATCGACCCGCAAACAATGATCGAACGTTTTGGTGCTGATACAGTACGTCTGTTCATGATGTTTGCAGCTCCTGCAGACCAAACACTAGAATGGCAAGACTCAGCAGTAGAAGGCGCGCACCGTTTTTTACGTCGAATCTGGACACTTGCTTATAGCCACATCAGCAAAGGTGACGTTGTTAAACTAGACGTTGCAGCACTTAACGGCAAGCAAAAAGAACTACGTCGCGAGCTTCATAAAACAATTGCGAAGGTATCTGACGATATCGAACGTCGTCAAACGTTCAACACAGCAATTGCTTCTGTGATGGAATTAATGAATAAGCTAACTAAAGCACCGCAAGAGGCAGAGCAAGATCGTGCACTACTTCAAGAAGCATTAGTGGCTGTTGTTCGTCTACTTGCACCTATCACTCCGCATATCAGTTTTGAACTATGGGGAAAACTAGGCCAAGAAGGTAACATCGACGAAGCTCTATGGCCTGTTGCAGACAAAACAGCAATGGTTGAGTCTGAAAAATTAATCATTGTACAAGTAAACGGTAAGCTGCGCGCTAAACTAACAGTACCAGCAGATGCAACACGTGAATCAGTAGAAGCACTTGCTAACGCTGATGAAAACGTGACGAAATTTACCGATGGTAAAACTGTACGTAAAGTAATTTTCGTACCAGGTAAACTACTCAACATCGTTGCTAACTAAGACTATTTATTGTCACTTTATACAGCGTTAATAGCTAATTAATTAACGCTGTATTTACTCAATAAATAGACAACTTAGACACAAATAATAGGCCCTTCATTCTGCTTTTATTTTTATAGTAGAGTCTAGGGCTTTTTTGTTTTTAGATTCCGTGTAAAATTACCTACAATTCATTTATATATTTTGTAGGCATTATGATTGCATCGGCACTGAAACCAGGTTTTATTCGACTAATTTGCATCTTCCTCTTTACTGCTATTCTTGGCGGCTGTGGCTTTCATTTAAAAAATGGCAGTGGTATTCCCGATGAATTACGCAATTTAACGTTAGTATCGAGTAAATATTCCGATTTAACACGCCTCATCAAACAAGAGTTACGCTACAACCAAATTAATCTTGTTGTTCCGACCGTGGAATCAACAACTAGCGATGAGTCTCAGACAACAGAAACCAATGATTCTTCTGAAATAATGGGTGAAGATTCAACCCAAACTAAAACGACAGCAATGGATCCATCATTGTTGAATTCACAGACGCCTGTACTAAGAATTATGTCAGAAAGTACCACTTCACGTACCGTTTCACTCTATTCAGATGCATCTGCAGCGGAGCATGAACTTAGCTATGTTATCCAGATGGAAGTACGCTTACCCAATCAAGAGCCCCAGTACTTTACGGTTGCCTTACAACGTGATCAGCTAAACAACTCTCAAGAAGCACTGGCCCGTTCACGTGAAGCTGAATTACTCAGAAAAGAGTTACGCGAAGCAGCTGCACAACAAGTTGTTCGTACCTTAAGCCAAGTAATCATCGAACCAAAAACCATTGGTGATAATGATACGGAGTTAAGTGAAACCGAACTAAATACAGAATTAAATACAGAGTTTGAAGCGAACTAATGCGCGTCTATCCAGAACAACTCGATCAGTACCTAAAAACTGAGCTCAAGCCCTGTTATTTAATATTCGGCGAAGAGCCATTATTAAAAATGGAAGCAATTGAGCAGATTAAAGCCGCCGCTAAAAAAGTCGGCTTTGATGAACACTATAAGTTCCACGCCGAACCAACAATGGATTGGCCTGCGGCTTTTAATACTTGCCAATCGATGTCACTGTTCTCTAGTCGTCAAACTGTCGAGCTCATCTTTGATAAACGACCATCGAAAGAAGACATTAGCCAACTTAATGATTTGTTTAAGCTGCTAAACCCTGACCTTATTTTAATTCTCAGTGGCCCGTATCTAACCAAAGCACAGCAAAATGCAAAATGGTTTACGCAGTACTTTAAAAACGCACTCTACATTCCAGTTGGTCATCCCGAGGGTCGTTTTTTTGCCAATTGGATGCGCCACCGTCTTAAACGTGCAAACTTAGAAGCTCCAGCGGATGTGATCACCCTACTGTGTCGTAGCTTTGAAGGTAACTTACTGGCAGCAAAACAAGAAATTGATAAGTTATCTCTGCTCTATCCTGGTCAGACATTGAACTTAGCGCAGTTACAACAATCAATAACTCAGCATTCACACTTTAGCAGTTTCCAACTTGTTGATGCCCTGCTTGCCGGTAAAGTAAATCGTGGTCAACGGATCCTCCAGCAATTACAAGCAGAAGGTGTTGACCCGATTGTCATTAACTGGGCGCTAAACAAAGAAATAAATCAACTTTATCATTACAGTTTAATGCAGCAGCAAGGCTTGTCTGTGATTGACGAAATGAAAAAACAACGCTTATGGGCTGGCCGACAGCAGATTATAAATGCCTGCTTAAGCCGCTTGTCATTGAGTAAAATTGAACAAATGCTCGTCCTGTGCTCTAGCGTTGATAGTGCAATCAAAACCAGTACCAGTATTGATCCTTGGTTATCACTACAAATGTTGAGTATCAGCTTTACAGATTCAACTTTGTTACCCAATTTTCATCATTCCGAAATTAGATAGTTTTCATCATGCAGAGATTGAATAACTTTTATCATGCTGAAATTAAAAGATTTGTGTCTTTATTAATAACTAACGGCTGTTTATGACTGATTTTACACCTACTCGCGCCATCGGTATTTTAGGCGGTACATTTGATCCGATTCATTATGGTCATCTTCGTCCTTGCTTAGACTTATTACAGCAACTTAATTTAGCTGAAGTCAGATTGATGCCAAATCACATCCCACCACACCGTGCTACGCCAGGTTCTAGTGCTGAACACCGACTAGCGATGGCGACATTAGCGGTAGAAGACTGTGATGAGTTAAGTGTTGATACGCGCGAGTTAAATCGAACAACGCCTTCTTATACTATTGATACATTAATCGAACTCGCGGCTGAGAACCCAACAATACCCGTGTGCTTTTTAATTGGTCTTGATTCACTAAATAGTTTACATACCTGGTACCGTTGGCAAGAATTGCTCGATTATTGTCATCTGGTCGTGAGTTATCGTCCTAACTACGTATTACAACTCGCGCCAGAAGTACAAAAATTATTTGAACAAGTACGAACAACGGATGTCAAAGTTCTACAGCAGCAAAAGCAGGGCCGTATTTTACTCTGGCCAAGTACGCAATTAGAAATATCGGCGACACGGATCCGTCAGTTGATTAAACATCAGCAAAGCCCCCAATATCTACTACCTGATAATGTGCTGTCCTATATACACAAAAATAACTTGTATAAGTAAACTACAAGAGATACTAGCCCAGAAACAAGCTAGGTATATATTTAGGCATTATTCACTGTTATAATTCGCGGTTAACTCGATAAAGTTCCTCTGGAGGACCCTTGCAAATTTCAGACCTGCAAGCATTTGTACTAGATAAAATTGAAGACATGAAAGCCCGCGACATTCAAGTTGTTGATGTTAAAGGTAAATCACCAGTAACAGATTTAATGATCGTATGTACTGGCACATCAAAAACTCACGTTAAGTCGATTTCTAATCACCTTTACCTTGAAGCTAAACGTAACGAAGTATTCGTTATGGGTATTGAAG
>Ga0209291_1004107_pt1 | contig 10292 bp, 8 predicted proteins | sample GOMGulsemesocosm_FD_184633 | JGI IMG/M metagenome (GOLD analysis project Ga0209291, IMG submission 184633) | Methane-oxidizing microbial communities from mesocosms in the Gulf of Mexico - GOM9B Gulf of Mexico (SPAdes) (version 2) | ecosystem: Environmental > Aquatic > Marine > Cold seeps | place... | reverse complement strand
GCCCTGGCCATTGATAAATTCTGTCACCAATAAGGGGGTACAAGGCTGAACGTAGAGTCAGGGGTAAGTTATGACGGTAACTAAAATATGCTAAGACTAACGCTACAATGGCATAAATAGCCCAAGCATGTAGCCCCCAGTGAAAAAAGGTCATTTTCATCGCTTCTTGAGCTGCAGCCACGGTACCTGTTTCAGCCGTAGGCGGAGATAAATAATGCATTAAGGGCTCAGCGACACCAAAAAACATTAAGCCAATGCCCATTCCTGCGGCAAACAACATAGACAGCCAAGAGGACAATGAATAATCCGGTGTTGAATGGTCAGGCCCTAAACGAATATCGCCATAGCGAGAGAGTCCTAAAAAAACAACAAAAAAGAAGATAAAAGCGACACTCAGTACATAAAACCAACTACCATTTTCAATAATATTAGCCTGAATAACCGTAAATAAACTTTGAGCTTGGTTCGGTAACGCTGCAGTGTAAAGTAAAAGGGCAATAATAATGGATGAGGCACCAACAAATACTTTTTGATTTAACTGACTCTTAACAGATGAAGGCAAGTTATTCCCCTAAATTAATTCGAGTTGATATTATATCTGCTTAATTCTTGCTGTAAACAGTCGTGTTTTTTAATAAAACCCTCAGAAAAACTTCATTAAAAACAAATGTAAGCTATATTTGTTAGTATAATGAGCAAATTACATTTATTACTGTGCTTTTCCAAATAATAAAAATAGTTAGAGCACTAACAATATCAACTCAAAAATACTATAAAACACCAAGGGATAATCACTATGAAATTCACTAAGCTGCATTGCGCAGTGTTAACAGCATTAGCAGCATCAAGCTCGCTCTATGCTGAAGAAGCAAAAGAAAAGGCAAAGATAGAGGTTATTGAGGTTACTGCAACTAAACGAACAGAATCAATTCAAGATGTTCCGGTTACTGTTACCGCTTTAACGGGAGACAGTTTAGAGAAACTTGGTGTTTCTAATTTTGATCAGTATGTAGAGTTTTTACCCAACGTTGTTTTTCAGGGCACAGGACCTGGACAAAATGAAATATACATTAGGGGAGCAGCAACAACACAAACCAGTATTGCTGTTTCATCTGTTCAAGCGCTACAACCATCGGTTGCGTTTTATTTAGATGAGCAACCGGTTTCAATGCAAGGTCGTAATTTAGATATTTACGCTACTGATGTTGAACGTATCGAGGTTTTACCTGGACCACAGGGCACTCTTTTTGGTGCTAGCTCTCAATCAGGTACCGTACGCTTAATTACCAATAAACCAAATCATGATGGTTTTTCTGCAGGTTTAGATACCAGCGCGAGTACGACCGCTGGCGGAGATTTAAGTAATTCAGTTGAAGCTTATTTCAATATGTCTTTAAGTGATTCACTTGCGGTACGCGTTGCTGCGTATAATGATCATCAAGGTGGCTGGATAGATAACATATTAAATGTTCCGGGAGAAGGCGGTTACAAAGGTAGTGCTGAAGTCATTAGTCGAATTTCAGGAGGAGTATTAACAAATCCTGAAAATGTCCCTGTTACGGCGCCAAAAAATGATGCCTTGGTAGAAGATAATTTTAATACGGCAAACTATGCAGGTGCGCGTTTTGGTTTGTCTTACCTCGTTAATGATGATTGGGAGCTGTTAGTTCAACATACTCAACAGTCTCTCGATACTGAAGGGGTGTTTGCTTATGATCCTAACTTAGCAGGCGAGTCATCAACAAACCGTTTTGTACCTGAAAATAATAATGATGATTTTGGTTTAACTACCTGGACATTAGAAGGGCGACTTGAACAATTAGATATAGTTTACACTGGTGGTTATCTAGATAGAGATATTAATTCAACTATCGATTACACGGGATATACTAATGGGGGGTCATACGCGGCTTGGTATGCTTGTAGTTATGATGCTAATGCACCCGAAGCACAAGTATGTCTTGATCCAACTAAGTATTACAAAGAGGAAACGAGTACTTCTCGCATCACTCATGAATTGCGCATGAATACCTCGACAGATAATCCTTGGCGTGTCACCGCGGGTGTTTTTTACGACTCTCAGGAACTCTCAACGGTTGGTCAATTTCAATTAGGAAATACCGACTTACCTTCATTTGATGACTTGAACGTAACGCTAAAAGGTAGTGATGGCATTAATAGTAATGGCGGACCTTTCCCGTCTGAAGTGAGCTTTGTTAATGATGTTACTCACACAATAGATCAAATTGCTCTATTTGGTCAGTTAGAGTTCGATATAACTGACACTGTTACGGCTGGTTTTGGTGCTCGTTGGTATGAAATTGAAGACTCTTTTAAAGGGGCTACCTCAACGAAAGATGTGAGTGGTAGATTACAAGCCTTTGGTGACGGTAGTGATGCGGCATTAACTGAATATTTTATTAGTGATGGTATGTCCCCAGAAGCTGCGGCGACTGAAACCGCTGCAATTCAGGCTTCTATTGCAAGTGGTCAGTTAGATACCAGTTTACTTGATGATGATGGCACGTTAACCGTAGATGATACAATAATCAAAGTATCACTTGATTGGCAAGCATCTGATGATCTGATGTTTTTCGCTTCATACTCAGAAGGTTTTAGACCTCCCGTGACTAACCGAGTTGGTGGCGGTTCCGCTAAAAACCAAGAAGGTGCTTTTGAAGGTTTTCGCATTCCCGTATATTCAACAACAGATAGTTTAGATAATGTTGAACTTGGTTTTAAATCTACATTACTTGATCAAACCTTACGTTTTAATGCCACAGCTTATTATTCAAAGATATCTGATCTACAAACATCACGATTTGATCCTACCAATATTAGTTTTTTAGTATTTACTGACAATGTTGGTGACGCAGAAATTAAAGGCCTTGATGGTGACTTTACTTGGGTCGCAACCGACAACTTAGTTATTAGCGGTGCATTTAGCTTTATTGATACCGAGCTTACTTCTGTCAATGGTGAACTTGCTGGTATTGCACCGACCGTGGGCAGTCGTTTACCTTACTCTGCTGAGTTTTCAGGTAATTTACAAGCAGAGTATTTCTATAATATTTCTAAAGATATTATGGGTTATATTAACGGTTCAATCAGCTATACCGGTGAAAGGCTAGCAAGTATGACCATGGATGCTTATGTGTTGGAAGATGCTACCCGATTGATTTATGGCACAGGTTCAGGTTTAAGCATTGAAAAAGAAGCTGATGTTTATTCAGGTGTAAACTATCAAGACAGCAATGGACAAACTTTTGCTGGTGGCCGTTATGTACAAGACAGCTACGTTCTAGCTAACCTAAGTTTCGGTGTTACTAATGAGGAATGGAAAGCTGAATTTTTCATCGACAATTTAACCGATAAAAGTGCTGTTTTATATATTGATACACAGCAATTTACTCCTAAAGTAGTGAGCAATAGACCTCGAACTATAGGGTTTAGGTTCTCGTATGATTTCTATTAAATTTTAACCTAGCAATAAAGTTTAAATTAAAGTCCAATAAGGCCGCTTGATATATGTATCAAGCGGCTTTTTATTGATATGGTAATAAGATCAAGATAAATATATCGTCAATCTTCCATGGAGTACGTTCGTTGAACAAAACAAGTTTTCCCCCTATTGAAGCTCAATTAAAATCGGTTCAACAATTGATCCAAACTGCTAAATTTGACGATGCCATAAAACAAAGTAAACAATTATTTGAGCAAACTGATGACAAGAAATATCATATTGAAATATGGTACTTAATTGCGGTTGCTCAGCGTTATGCAAAGGTATTTGCCCTTGCATTAGAGAGTATTAATGAATTATTAAAACTCGATGCTTCGCACAGTAGAGCGCATCAAGAACACGGTTATATTAACCTTGCATTGAACAATCGCAGCAAAGCGAAAGTTTCATTTGAAAGGGCAGTTGAACTCAATCCTAGTTTAGTGGCTAGTTGGCATGAACTGATTCAACTTTACCGTGCAGCAGATCAAATGAATGATGTGCAAAAGTGTGCAAATCAGTTGGAGAAACTCAAAAAACTACCACCAGCTTTGCTTGCAGTAACAGAGTTAATGCACGAAGGAAAACTAGCAAAAGCCGAACAAATTTGTCGGCACTTTCTGCAAAATAATAACCGTCATATTGATGGTATGTGCCTGCTCGCTGAAATAGGTATTGAGTTAAAGGTTTACGATGATGCTGAGTTTCTATTGGCCAGCGCACTTGAATTAGCGCCTAGTCATATGCAGGCGCGTGCTCAATACGTTAATTTGTTACTGCGTTTAGGAAAATACAAAACAGCAGATCAGCAAATTGACAAATTATTGAAAGAGCAACCTGATAACCTAAGTTTTAAAGTCACTAAAGCTAACGTATTGACAGGGTTAGGGAAAGTAGAACAAGCTATTGTTCTATTTGAACAAGCTATTGCACAGAATAAAGATGTTGCCGCTTTTCATTTACAACTTGGACATGCGCTGAAAGCAAAAGGGGATATAGAAAAAGCGGTAGCAGCGTACCAACAAGCTTATTTGATAAAGCCAAGCTATGGAGATGCTTTTTGGAGCTTAGCCAACACAAAAACTCATCGATTTAGCGATGGAGAAATTGCTCAAATGCAAGCACAGCAAAATGACAGTGACTTAGCGTTAGTTGATAAAATTCAGATGTGTTTTGCTACGGGTAAAGCCTTTGAAGATAGGCAAGAGTACAGCCAAGCCTTTAAAGCATATGATCAAGGAAATAAATTACAACATGATCATAATGGTTACGACATTAATAAAACAGAGCAACAAGTCGCCGAACAAATAAAACGTTGTACTGCTGACTTATTTGAAACTCGAGGGGAGTTAGGGTTCAATTCCCCAGATCCAATTTTTATTGTTGGTTTACCACGTGCGGGTTCTACCTTACTTGAGCAAATACTTGCCTCACATAGCCAAGTAGACGGCACAATGGAACTACACAATATTTTAGGCTTAGCTTCAAGATTACGTGGCAAGAGTCAAAATTCTAATAACAATGAAAACCAATATCCTAAAAATTTAGCTGAAATTAATCCCGATTACTTTGCAAAGTTCGGTCAACAATTTATTGATGAAACTCGTGTATATCGAGAACAAGCACCATTATTTATAGATAAAATGCCTAATAATTTTCTGCACATAGGTTTGATTAAATTAATACTGCCCAAGGCTAAAATTATTGATGCAAGACGCGCCCCGATGGCTTGCTGTTTTAGTGGTTTTAAACAGTTATTTGCCGAAGGACAAGACTTTAGTTACAAGTTAGAAGATATTGGTCGGTATTATCAAGCTTACTTAAAGCTAATGTCACATTGGGATAAGGTTTTGCCTGGCTTTGTTTTAACCGTAAACCATGAAGATGTTGTGGATGATTTAGAGAAACAAGTGCGCAGAATTCTCGATTTTTGTGAGTTGCCATTTGAACAATCGTGTCTTGATTTTCATAAAACGAAAAGAAATATTAAAACCCCAAGCTCAGAGCAAGTACGCCAGCCTATTTATAAAAGCGCTACAGAGCAATGGAAACATTTTTCCCCCTATTTAGAGCCATTAAAAAAGATCACCAAAACAAGCAAGGAATAACGTATTAGCTTTCGCTGTGCTATAAATATTTCATATTTATAGCATTATGAGTCTTAAGTTTTCTTATAACTTTTGATTAAAAACTGCGATGTAAAGCCTAAGCTTTCGTATAAGGGCTTTCCTGCTTGTGATGCTTGTAAAACAAGATGCTTACCTTGCCATACTTGACATATTTTTATTATTTCTTTCATGAAAGTACGAGCAAAGCCTTTGCCTTGAAACTCTTGTTTAACTCCTACTTGATGTATACCGATGACATCGCCTGTTTTATAGAGTATTGCGCTCGCTATCGCCTGTCCATCGTGATACGCCATGAGTGTCTGTATATTTTGATCGTTAAGTAGTTTTTCAATTACTAGGCGTTGAATACTATAACCAAAGGCTTCAGTAACAATATCTAGCCATAGGGTTATATCTTGAGGTGCTCGTACTTTTTTAATGGAGAATCCATTAGGTGGTTCATCAGGCTGTAATTTTTGCTCTGCATTATTGTTGTCCAATGCAAGAAACATCGCAGTTTGTTCAAGCATGCAGTACCAATTATTTCTTCTTAATTCTTGATGAATAAATGATAATTCAGTAGATGGGTTAACCTCATTTTTATCATTAGTTAATATCGGCCATACGGGAAAAACACTAGCTTCAGGTAAGTTCTTCAACCATGATAAGTCTTGACGCTGGACAAGAGAATTAGACCAACATCGATGCGGCCAGTGAGTATTGACATACTTATCTGATTCTTTAATTTCGCTTGTGTCATTATTGATGTTCAGTGCTTTCGAGCCATATTTATTCCATAAGCTTTTAAGGTTGAATATGTTGGCTTGATCAATGTGCATAACTAGACTCCCAATTAATTAATAAAACGCCAACAATTAGTAAAACAGCGCCGATCATTTTGAAAAGGTTTATTGGTTTTCCTGGCAAATCAAACCAACCTAAATGGCTGGCGAACATAGCAATCAATATTTGTCCTGATAAGGCATAAGACATCATAGAGCCAACTCCCATCTGAGGGATCAAATAATAAAACATACCAACACCGAACGCACTCAAAGCACCACCACAAAACCAAAGATATAAAGGGACTGATTTTATTTCAGTTAAATTTGGATATTGCTTAGCTGATAGTAACATTGCCGACACAATAAAAAGAAAACTGAATAAAAAAGCAATGCTTGTTCCCATCATAGAGTTTTTCAATAAAACACCTAATTTAGCATTCATCAAGGCTTGTATAGCAATTGCAGCACCTGCAGCCAACGCTAGAAAAGGTAAAGTATTCACTTTAAAGCTCCATGATTATTTCATCGTAATCAAAACGTACTTTAGGGTTATGTGCTTGAACATCGTCTTTATGGCGATAGCCAATGGGACATATAACTGATGTTGTTAATCCTTTTTTATCCAACCCTAAAACCGAGTCGTACCCAGCATTATCAATTCCCGTCATCGGGCAGCTATCAATTTTCATTGCTGCCGCACATGTAAGGAAATTCCCAAGTGCTAGGTAAGCTTGTTGATGAGCCCAATCTTGTTTTTGTGCCATGCTTTTATTGCGTAACGCTGATTTCATGTGGGCTGAAAAGTTACTTAGTTGCTGATGAGTTTTATCGGTGATCACGGCATGTTTATCTATATAACGGTCTACAGTAATATCACCAAGCTCTGAATGAGCGGCAAAAATAATCAAATGTGAACTTTCTGCAATTTTATCTTGGCCATAGGAATATGGTAGTAACTGTTTGCGTTTTTTTAACGATTTAACGACGATAATTTTATAGGGCTGAAGGCCATAAGAAGAGGCGCTTAGGCGTGTTGCATTGAGTAAATATTTTAGTTGATTTTCAGGTACTTTTTTATCCGAAAACTGTTTAACTGCATAACGCCATTGTAAAGCATTTAATAATTCCATTTTAATTTCTCTTTTTTATGGATAAGCAAGCGAAAAACCATAGTTACTTTTGCTTAAGTTGATGAAATAGATGATAACGAGAGCCGTTTGTAAATTCATTTACATAGGTTGATAAACACTATTTTATTTCAGCAAATTAACCATTTTTTGTTTGATAATTAATTGAGAGGCGAGCTGATATTATGGAGTATGAGGGAGACATGATTTAGAAAAGATTATCTTCGCGTGCAGAATATCGCGCTTAAGTGATCGTTTACCTGTCATTTGGACAGTGCTTAAAACTAACTTTTAACTTATTTGATAGTGCCTTTGAACCCTATGAGTTACTTTTCCCCAGTTTGAGTTTTTAACTCTACTTTGGTGTATATCAAATGCGGCTTGATTAATAAACTCTTCATATACATCAAATTTGTTCGGGTTATTTTTATCGACAGTAACGCTAAATAATAAACAGCCAGCTTCTTGCTCTGTTAGCTTACTGTGTATCAATAGTTCACTTTTTACGATTTCTAAATCATCATCAGGCACGATAATGTGACCTTGCAAAGTAATTTTTGACAACTGTGAGTTCCTCCAATTCAGAGCATGATAATTTAAACAATAAAGCCTCTATTGTACTAGAGGCTTTAATTGGGCTGAGATGATACTTATTTATTTCTCATATCTAATATTGGCATATTACCATTACCAAGTACTGTTGCAGGAAGTTTTCCATCCCAGTTTTGAGCTTCAGTTAGTTTAACAATTAATGGATTATCACCTAAGGCTTTAGCTTTTGCTGTAATTGCTTCGGCTTCAGCTAAACCTTTAATGCGGATAGACTCTGCTTCAGCTATGGCAACTAATTTAATACCGTCAGCTTTAGCTTTTGCGGTGTTCACGTCTCGCTGAGCTTCTAAATTTTGGCGAGCTAATTTATGTTTTTCAGCATCAGCTAAATTCTTTTCTGTTTGTTTAGTTTCAATTGATGTTAAATATTTGGCTGGCAGTTTAATGTTCTCGATTTGAATATTATCGACAGTCACTGGAAAGTCTTTCATCTCTTCAATAAAATTCATTTCAATGGCCTGAATCGCGCTAGCTCGATCTTGAATTAATTTTTCAGCATCGTAACGAGGGATCACGTCTTTTGTTGCTGATCTAAAGCGAGGATCAAGAATTCTGTTTTCGAATTGTGTTAAACCGCCATATTGGCGAAAAAGCTCTAGTGCTGCAGTTTTGTCGACTGTCCAGTTAACTGAAACAACAATAGTTACCGGCATTTGCTCTTTGGTACTTGAAGCCATTTTTTCTTCGTTTTTACGTGTTCTTACTTCAATCTCTTCAACGCTATCAATAAAGGGCACTTTAAAGTGTAAACCAGGATTAACTTGCTCTTTAGCCTCACTAAATCGTTTTACAATACCGATATGCCCTTCATTTACCGTGTAAACTGAACTGAATAATAAGGTTACTGCAGCCGCTATTGTTATTATTGTTTTTGTTGGGATATTTATTTTATCTATATTCACTTTTTTACCTCGTTTATCACTGTTTAATGTTTATAAGCTTGAGCACAACAGAGCAAGCTACTTTGCTGTAAAGCATAGCATTAACAGATTTGTTGTGTTTTTTAGGCTCGTGCTAACTTACTTTATGGCTGTTACATTTTAGCTGTATTTTAATTTATAAAGTCGTTCGAGTAAGGGAATGTAATTAAATGCTTTCAATATATAATGACGCTTAAGTAATTCCATCTACTTGAACACGAACAACTCATATTAAACCTTTTGTATTTCAAAGTATTCATTTATCTCTTTGCACTATGTTCAACCGAAAAATGTATTGCTCAAATTTTTGATGTTTTTTTGTCTCATTTGCTTACCAATGAATTTTGCAAATAAAGGCTTAGCTGTAGTGCAGCTTTGGCGGGGCTATAGCTCTTGTAGGGTATTGGTTATCTGATGGGATTTTGGTATTGCTGATGTTCATTTGCACGAGTGATTTAGTGAACGTAAATATTGATGGAATCAAAAAAATTACAAATGTTCACGTTCACTTCAGAAGCTGGCAATGTCAATTACTCGTAAAGTGTAATGGCCTTTATTTCCGAGCTATAAATTGAGGGAAGTTAGCTACAATATTACACACTATAAATTTATTAATGAAATACTTCACTGCTAAAACGCAAGTGTCTGCTATTGGCGACCATGGTTTCAAAATCATCATGGTTAATACGTAATAAATTTAGATGATCACCAGCTTCAATATAAACAAAGTCTAATAGATCTAATGACTCGTCGCATATCATATGTATATTAAAAGCATCGCCTGCAGGTGGGATAGCCCCATTTTCACAATCATTAAACATACGATAAACTTCTTTCTCTTTCAGTAAAGTGTAACTTCCCATCAGTTCATCATTAATTGCCGATAAGCTTATTTTATTTTTAGCGGGTAATACCGCCATCAATTTTCTCTCATCATGGTCTTTTAATATGACAGCTTTAGCTATTTGGTTTAATGGAATTTTTGCTGTAATTGCACTACCAATAGAGCTTGCACTGTGGGCGTGTTCAATAACTTGAAAAGATATATTATGTGCGGTTAAGTAGGAATCAAGTCGGTTGGAAATACTCATAGAAACCTCTACGTTTAATTAATCCACTTAAAGTATAGACTGCAAGTGCCTTTTAACCAGTCACTGCCTAGTTGTTAGAAGGAGAAAGTAATGCAAAAAAGTCGTTAGGATATTAACTTTTAATATGCTTATTAATATCGTAAAAGA
>Ga0209291_1004106_pt1 | contig 10293 bp, 7 predicted proteins | sample GOMGulsemesocosm_FD_184633 | JGI IMG/M metagenome (GOLD analysis project Ga0209291, IMG submission 184633) | Methane-oxidizing microbial communities from mesocosms in the Gulf of Mexico - GOM9B Gulf of Mexico (SPAdes) (version 2) | ecosystem: Environmental > Aquatic > Marine > Cold seeps | place... | reverse complement strand
TGATTTGTTACTTGTATAATTATAGGTTAGGGTTAGTAGTGTCAATTTTTTTAAGCGTCATTCATGTAATGTTAGAGTTTCCTTTAAATATGATTACACTAAAATCATTATTCATTCTTAAAAAATAAGAATGGAAGTTTCATATGTAACAATGAATTAAATTTAAAGGTATATGCTATTATAATATTTAGAGCTTAAGTTTTTAGGATTCATTCTAGATATAAAAGATTTATCTGATAGGTAATTAACGAAATATGGTATTGGGCTACCTGTTATTTTTGTGGATTAGGATAAAGTACTATATTACACATCCAAATTTTAAAAAGAAATACCCATGAAAAAAAAACTACTATTTAGTTTTGTACTTGCTATTTGTGTGAATTTAGGATTCTCACAAGAGTTATGGACAAAAACTAGTCCTGAGAGATTAGAGAATTTTCCAAAAGCCCATAGAAGCTCACAACCTATGAGTTTTGGAGTGTATAAACTGAATTTAGAGGCATTTAAAACTAGGTTAGCAAATGTTCCTATGAGGGGTGAAGTTTTGGCTAAAAACTCATCAGTTCAAATTTCTTTCCCAAATGTATCTGGCCAACTTGAGAGATTTAATATTATAGAAGCTCCAATTATGGAAGCTGCTTTAGCTGAAAAATTCCCAATGATTAAATCTTATGCAGCTCAAGGTGTTGATGACCCAAGTGCAACAATGAGATTTACTGTAACTCAATTTGGATTGCATACCATGACGTTGTCTGGAACAAAAGGATCATGGTCTATACTAAAGGGGCTTTAGGAAACGATTTTAATGAGTTTAGTTGTTTGACAGAAGATGATGTAGACTTGCCTTCATTAAGAGGAGATGTTTCTATGCAAAGAGCTACGGATGATGATAAGTTAAGAACTTATAGATTAGCTCAGTCATGCACAGCTGAATACGGAAGTATTTTTAGAGCTGGAGCAACAGTTGATGCTACTATTAAAGCAAATATCCAAGCTCAAATGGCAATTACAATGGCTCGTGTTAACGGAATTTATGAGCGTGATTTAGCTGTTACTATGGTATTTGTTGGTAGTAATGATCAAGTTATTTACTATGGCCAAGGTGCTGCATATGATGATTATTCTGCAGATCCATGGACAAATGAATGGAATACGAAAACAGCACAAACAATTGATGCTGCTATTGGAGTAAGTAATTATGATATTGGTCATAATTTTAATACTACAGGAGGTGGTAATGCAGGTTGTTTAGGTTGTGTATGTTTAAGTACATCACAAACGGGAACGCATAAAGGTAGAGGATATACGGGTAGAGCTGATCCTACTGGAGACCCATTTGATGTTGATTATGTGGCTCATGAAATGGGACACCAATTTAACGGTTGGCATACAATGAATACATGTAGTAGATCAGGAAATAATACGGAAGTTGAACCAGCTTCAGGAAGTACTATTATGGGATATGCAGGTATTTGTACTTCAAATATTCAAAGTAATAGTGACGCATATTTCAATTATGTGAACATTAGAGATATATCTGCTAATGTACAGCCAGGAGGAAATAGTACATGTGGTGCTCAAACTACGATAGGTAACGCTGCTCCAACCGCTGATGCAGGTTCGAATTGGACTATTCCAATGTCTACACCATATATGTTAATTGGTTCTTCAACAGATGCCGATGGAACAGGGTCTCATACATTTACATGGGAGCAAAACGATACAGAAACAGCACCAAATGGAGAAGCTCCACCAGCTGAAACAAGTACTACAGGTCCAATGACTCGTTCATTTACAGGAACAACAAACCCTATAAGATATATTCCTAGATTGCAAGATTTAGTAAATTCTGGAGGTGGGTCAACTACTTGGGAAGCTTTGCCATCAGTAAATAGAAATATGGAATTTGCTTTAACTGTTAGAGATAATAACGCTGGTGGAGGACAAACAGCCGATGCCTTAATGACGGTTACATCTACAACTACTGCAGGTCCTTTTAGAGTAACTTCACAAAGTGTTGTTACAACTTGGTCTCCAGGGAATTCCGAAACAATTACTTGGGATGTAGCTGGTACTGATAGTGGAGTGGTTAATACTGCAAATGTAGATATTTTGTTATCTACTGATGGTGGATTAACTTTTCCAACAACTTTGGCTACTGCAGTTCCAAATAATGGTTCGGCGGATGTAATTGTGCCAGGAAGTCTTTCTAATAATTGTAGGGTAATGGTAAAAGGAAATGGACATATTTTCTTTAATATCAATGCATCAAAATTTGCAATAGGATATAATATCAATTCAGCATGTGCTAGTTTTGAAGATAATGTGCCTAAAGTGTTACCGACAAGTGCCTCGGCTTATACGAATTATTCAATTTCGGTTTCCGGAATGTCTGGAACAGTAAGTGATGTAAATGTATATGCTAACCTTACTTCAACTAGAATGAATGAAACGTATATTGCAATGAATGGTCCAGGAGGAGCAGCGGCATACTACTCAACAATATATCAAGCAGGTTGTGCGCAAAATAGAAGACATTTAGATGTGCTATTTGATGATTCGGCTCCTGCTTTTGTGTGTGCTAATCCTAATACAGGTACTTTTGCGCCAACAGGTGATTTTACAGTAATAAATGGAGCTACTCCAAATGACTTATGGTATTTTAGAGCTGCAAATACAGGAACGACGGCAGTGACAATTAATTCATTCAGATTTGATGTGTGTACTGAAGAAGCAGTTTTATCTCCAGTAAGAACTAATATAGGAACACTTACTGTTGGAACATTATCATCAGGAACTTATTTAAATGGTCATATAGAATCTACAAGTCCTAACACAGCGGTATTAACGAATATAGTGTATATCATAGTCCCTGGACAGCTTCCTGCAAACGGAACAGTATACTTAAATGCTGTAGCCTTAGGTGCTTCTGATACATTTACTCAAGATGATTTAAATACAGGAAAAGTAACGTATACTACTACTTTAGGAACTGCTGGTACTGACAGTTTTAGAGTTGATTTAGATGATCAGAATGGAGGGACATTAACAAATCTAAAAGTTGATATGATAATTGATCCAGCTTTGGGTGTAGGGAATGTTGAATTTGCACAATTTTCAATTTATCCTATTCCAAATAAAGGAACATTCACAATCCAATTAAAATCTAATTCAGGAAAAGATATTGAAGTAGATGTAAATGATATTAGAGGGAGAAAAGTGTACTCTAATGTATTTGGTGTTGTAACTGATTTCTCTCAAGAAATTAAATTAAATTCACTTCAAGCAGGGGTGTATTTAGTTACTGTAACTGATGGTGACTATAAAGCTGTTAGAAAAATTATAGTTGAGTAACACAAAATAAATTAACATAATATTATAGCAAAAATCACTTGAATAGAGTGATTTTTGTTGTTTTAAAAAGGTAGGTCAGCTTATTTCGTTAAATTAGTGTACTAAATATTTTCAAAATGATAAAGAACAATATTTTATTATTAAGTGCATTGCTAGTTATGTGTTTTGGGTGTAAAAAAGAGACTTTCGAAATGAATATAGAAAAAACAACCATTGACTATTTGGATAATTCTAATAAAGAGGATCAGTTTTTAGGAGGTATAAAAATGATTCCTATTCAAACTCCAAAAGGTGAATTTAAAGTGTGGACTAAAAGAGTGGGGAGTAACCCAACAATGAAAGTATTACTGTTGCATGGTGGTCCTGGAATGACTCATGAAATTTACGAATGTTTTGATGGTTACTTTCCTCAGGAAAATATAGAGTATTATTACTATGATCAATTAGGCTCTTATTATAGCGATCAGCCAAAAGACTTGTCATTATGGGATTTGGATCGTTTTGTAGAAGAAGTAGAGCAAGTACGTATAGCTTTAGGCTTAAATAAAGATAATTTTTATTTATACGGACAATCGTGGGGAGGAATTCTTGGAATGCAGTATGCCTTAAAATACCAAGAAAATTTAAAAGGTTTGATTATTTCAAACATGGTTTCTTCTATTCCCGATTATCAAAAATATTCCGATGAGGTTTTAGCTCCAAAAATGGATCCTAAAGTTTTAGAAGAAATTTTAGTTTATGAAAATAAGGAAGATTATTCAAACCCAAGATACATGGAGCTTGTGGTAAATAATTATTATACGGAGCATATTATCAGAATGCCGGTGGGTGAATGGCCTGAACCAGTAAATAGAAGCTTTAAGCATTTGAATCCAGATGTATATGTTGCCATGCAAGGACCAAGTGAGTTTGGAATAAAAGGTGATGCTACTTTAAAGCATTGGGATGTTAAAAAGGAATTACATAAAATTACTGTTCCAACTTTAACTATTGGAGCAACACACGACACAATGGATCCAGATCATATGAAATGGATTTCAGAAGAAGTTGAGAATGGTGATTTCTTGTTGTGTCCTAACGGAAGTCATTTGTCGCAATTTGATGATCAAAAAGTCTTTTTTAAAGGACTAATAAACTTTATCAAAACTGTTGATGACGGAAGTTTTAAGAAAAAAAATAATTAATAAATCATGTTCTAAATAAATTGTAAGATGTTTAATTAGGGTTTTGTTAGACTCCAGAAATAATGAGCGGAAAACGGAAGTGCTAAGCGAAGCTTTAAGCATGTAGTTTTCAAAGTGAATGATGCTTTAGCAATTTCCTAATGTCTGACTTGATTTTTTTGGTTCGTTTTTTTATCAAGAAAAAAATGAACGTTACGGAGTAAAACAATCCGACAGCTTCAATTTATTGTTGTTGGTAATTAGTCAATATATAGGGTTTTTCAATGGCGTCTTGGATGCTGTTGACAACTGAATTAAAATATAAAAGAGTGCATGCAACATTATAAAGAGAGTACTGGGGGCGAAGCCAAAAAAAAGCCAAAAGTGACCATGGCTAAGGCATTTAAAACAATCATTTGGCCCAGGCGTAATTTGGTACTTATTGGTTTGGTATTAATTGTATTAAGTAGGTTAGCAAGTTTAGTATTACCATGGCAAAGTAAAGTGTTATTGGATGATGTAATTCCAAATAAAGATTTTGATCAGTTATATGAGTTATTGCTATTCGTTGGTGTAGCTATTTTAGTTCAAGCAACAACCTCTTTTTTATTAACACGAATTTTAAGTGTTCAGGCACAATTTTTAATTTCTGAATTAAGAGCACAAGTACAGAAAAAAGTATTGTCATTGCCTATAAGTTTTTTCGATAATACCAAATCAGGAGCTTTGGTTTCTAGAATTATGAGTGATGTAGAAGGAGTGCGAAATTTAATTGGTACAGGTTTGGTACAATTGTTCGGAGGAACATTTACGGCAATTATATCATTGGTCATTTTAATAGATTTAAATCCATGGATGACACTATTTGTATTCGTACCAATTTCAGTATTCGGTTTTATAGCGCTAAAAGCTTTTAAATATATCAGACCTGTATTCAGAACGAGAGGTAAAATTAATGCTGAGGTTAAAGGGCGCTTAACGGAAACATTAGCTGGTGTTAGAGTAATCAAAGCTTTTAATGCAGAAGAGCAAGAAAATAAAGTTTTTGAAAAAGGAGTTGATCAGCTTTTTCAGAATGTAAAAAAGAGTTTAACGGCTACGGCATTGATGACAAGTTCATCTACATTTCTATTAGGTATTGCATCAACAGGAATTATGGGAATGGGAGGTTATTATATGATGGAAGGAACTATGACAGTTGGGGAATTTTTATTCTTCACATTGATTCTTGGTTTTATGATTGCGCCAATTGTACAAATGAGTAATATTGGTAGTCAGTTAACGGAAGCATTGGCTGGTTTAGATAGAACGGAAGAATTGATGAACATGACGGCTGAAGAAGATGATGTAAACAGAAATATTCAATTAAATAATATCAAGGGACATTTAATTTTTGACGATGTATCCTTTTCTTATGATGAAGGAAAAGAAGTGTTGCATAACATTAATTTTGAAGCTATAGCTGGTTCCGTTACTGCCTTGGTAGGAAGTTCGGGTTCTGGTAAATCTACAATAGCTGGACTGTCAGCTACTTTTCTAAACCCTATATCAGGAAAAGTTACTATTGATAATCACGATTTAACAAAAGTAAACTTAAGTAGTTATAGGAGTAATTTAGGAGTTGTTTTGCAAGATGAGTTTTTGTTTGAAGGAACCATTCGTGAAAATATTATGTTTCCAAGACCTAATGCCTCAGTAAACCAATTACTACAAGCAGTAGAAGCAGCTTATGTAAATGAATTTACCGATCGGTTTGATGATGGTTTGGATACCTTAATAGGGGAAAGGGGAGTTAAATTGTCTGGAGGGCAACGACAACGTATCGCTATTGCTAGAGCTATTTTAGCCGATCCAAAAATTATTATTCTAGATGAAGCTACTTCTAGTTTGGATACAGAAAGTGAAGCATTGATACAAAAAAGTTTGGCAGAGTTAACCCGTAATAGGACAACTATTGTTATTGCACACAGATTAAGCACCATTAAAAAAGCGGATCAAATATTAGTGATTGAAGCTGGTCATATTGCCGAACGTGGAAATCATGACGAACTGATTGCTGCTAAAGGAAGGTATTATGATTTGTATACCTATCAAGCAAAAATTTAATATGGTGTAACAATCCTGTCCAAAATAAATATAGAAGCAAGGTTATGAATATTGTAAATTAGTTTAATTTGTAATTGTCAGACTTAGAAATAAAGAACGAAAAATCGAAATTGCAAATCGAAGATTCACGAACACTTTAATGTAGTATTTACAAAGAAGTGAGTAATGCGATAGCATTAAGCATGTAGATATGAAAGCGAATGATGCTTTAGTAATTTCCTATTGCCTGTCTTGATTTTTTTGTTTCTTTTTTTTATCAAGAAAAAAATGAAAAGAAAACAGAAAATACCTCTGCCTCATAATTACTGAGTAGCAAGTAATGGCAATTAATTTGATTAAAACGTTTAGAACACATTATGGTATGAATATGATGCAATTTGAAAAATATAAAATAGGTTTGTTGGAGACGAATCAAAGTGAATTGTTTTTCAATTTAATTGAAAATAACAGAGCACGTCTTGAGGATTTTTTCGCGGGAACCGTTTCTAAAACCAAAACATTAGAAGCAACTCTTGATTATTGCGAAGAAATAGCTCAGAAAATTAAAGAAAGAAGTTATTACCCCTATATGATTACGAATCTAGAAACTAATGAAATTATCGGTCTGATAGATGTAAAAAATATTGATTGGAACGTACCAAAAGCTGAGCTAGGTGCTTTTATTGATAAAGCACATGAAAGTAAAGGAGTAGTCACGAAAGCATCAACCTTGGTTGTAGATCATTTAATAGAAACATATCATTTCAAAAAACTATTATGCAGAGCAAATGCTAGAAACCTAGGGAGTATTGGTGTGATATTAAAAAATGGATTTGAACTTGAGGGTACCATAAGAAATGATTATAAAACCACTAAAGGAGAAATTGTTGATTTAAATTATTACGGTCGAGTTTTTTAATGAAACAATAAATTATAATAAAAACAAAAATGTCTTTCTAAGTAGAAAGACATTTTTGTTTTTATTATGAAAGATACTCTTATTTAAAATAAGAAAAATCTTCACCATCTTCAATTTTTAATAATGTTTCATAAATTAATTTAATCACATTTTCTACATCATCTCTATGTACCATTTCTACAGTAGTGTGCATGTAACGTAATGGTAAGGATATTAACGCAGAGGCAACTCCTCCATTACTATACGCAAAAGCATCAGTGTCAGTTCCGGTAGCTCTTGACGAAGCCATGCGTTGGAAAGGGATTTTGTTTTCTTCCGCAGTATCAGTAATTAAATCACGTAATTTTTGTTGTACAGCTGGGGCGTAGGTAATAACTGGTCCGTCACCCATTTTAGTTTCACCTTCAGTTTTCTTTTCAATCATAGGTGTTGTAGTGTCATGACAAACATCAGTAACAATAGCAACATTAGGTTTGATGGTGTGAGTAATCATTTCGGCACCACGTAATCCAATTTCTTCTTGTACAGAATTGGTAATATATAGACCAAAAGGAAGTTTCTTTTTGTTTTCATGTAACAAACGAGCGACTTCAGCAATCATAAATCCACCTGCTCTATTGTCAATAGCTCTACAAACAAATTTGTCTTTGTTTAAAATATGAAATTCATCTGGGTAGGTGATAACGCATCCAACATGAACGCCAAGTTCTAATACTTCTTCTTTTGTTGTACATCCAACATCGATAAAAATATTGTCTAATTTTGGAGCTTTCTCTGAAGCGCCTTTTCTAGTATGAATAGCTGGCCAACCGAATAACCCTTTTACAATTCCCTTTTTGGTATGAATATTAACAACTTTTGAAGGTGCTATTTGATGGTCACTTCCACCATTTCTGATAACGTAAATTAATCCTTCATCGGTTATGTAGTTTACATACCATGAAATTTCATCAGCATGTCCTTCAATAACAACTTTAAATTTTGCGTCAGGATTAATTACCCCTACTGCAGTTCCATATGTGTCCGTAATAAACGTGTCTACATATGGTTTAAGGTAGTCCATCCAGATCTTTTGTCCTTCCCATTCGTACCCTGTTGGAGCTGCATTGTTAAGGTATTTCTCTAAAAACGCAATCGATTTTTTATTTAATATAGATTTCTTTGCCATGTTTCTTGTTTTATTCAGGGCTAAAGTAATTATTTTGTAAGGAGTATACAATTATTATTCGGGCGTTCCCTTCGGTCGGGCTATTCATTATTACGCTTCGCACTTCGTTTTACTCAGGCTGCAGGGTAAACACTACTATCCCTAACGCAATTATGCCACATTTAAAAAAGTTACGGTTAAAAAAATGCTCAGTATTTTTTTAAATCCAATAATCCAATAATCCAATAATCCAAAAAAAAAATAGTAGCTTTGGAATGATTTTAGCAAAGCTATATCTAAATGATACAAATGAAATTTTTCCTATACCTATATGTGTTACTTTTTTCTGTGTTTCTTTTTTCACAGAAAAAATCAGAGCAGCAAACTGATAGCGTCAAAAAAGAGTATTTCATGATAAAAGGGGATACTATATTTAAAGAAGCTATTGATTTGGATGATGTAGTGATGCTCAAGAAGATAAAATTCTCTAAAAAACAAGATAGAATCAAGTACCTTATATTAAGAAGGAAAGTAAGAAAGGTCTATCCATATGCTAAAATGGCTTCCGATCGTTTAACTGAATTGCATGATAGTTTGGGGCATATAAAGAGTAAGCGTAAACAAAAAAAATACACAAAACATATTCAAAAATATATTGAAGAAGAGTTTTCTGAGAAATTGAAAAAGTTTTCGAGAACAGAAGGGCAAATATTAATAAAGCTAATTCATCGGCAAACAGGTGCAACAGCATTTGATTTAATAAAAGAATTGCGTAGTGGCTGGAGAGCTTTTTGGTATAATTCAACAGCTACTATGTTTGATATGTCACTTAAAGTAGAATATGATCCGAGAAATAGTCATGAAGATTATTATATAGAGGATGTTTTAATGCGATCTTTTATGGATGGAGTCCTAGAAAAGCAATCACACGCATTAGATTTCGATTATTTTGAGTTATCCGATAAATGGATAAATAAATAAGGTGTCTAGGCATATTATTATATAAAGGGATAAAAGTTTTGCTGATTCAATTAATATTCTTAAATTCACTATCCTAATTTAGATTAGTAATCATCTCGTTATCAGTCTACAGAAAAACTCCTCAAAATTACCACCTAAAAAGTTAGGTTATAACGAAAGAAAGGAGGTATCTTTGCATCCGCAAAACGATATAAGTTTAGCGAGTAAAAAGTTCTTTGATTAATGTGTTTTAGGTTGTTTTTAAAAGGTTGAAAAACTTTAAAAAAAAGATTCGAAAAAAACATTGTAAAGGATTAAAAAGGTTGTAGGTTTGCATCCGCTTAGCGAAACAGTTTATGTCGCTAAAAAGTTCTTTAAAAAATGTGTTTGGAGTTTAGTTTTAAGGGTTAAAAAAATTTTTTAAAAAAGATTTAAAAAACATTGCGAGTAAGAAAAAAGATTGTAAGTTTGCATCCGCTTAGCGAAACAACGAGAGTTGAAAAGCTAGTAAGTTCTTAAAGAAATAGAGTTATAGGTAAGTAAGTTGGTTCAAGTCCGGCGGCTCAACAAAAGATAGTTTCGACTATCGTTTACACGACTTCGCAAGAAGTTATGTTCATTGAAATATTGATTGACAGCGCGTATTATGAGAATAATACAATAAT
>Ga0209291_1004102_pt1 | contig 10301 bp, 9 predicted proteins | sample GOMGulsemesocosm_FD_184633 | JGI IMG/M metagenome (GOLD analysis project Ga0209291, IMG submission 184633) | Methane-oxidizing microbial communities from mesocosms in the Gulf of Mexico - GOM9B Gulf of Mexico (SPAdes) (version 2) | ecosystem: Environmental > Aquatic > Marine > Cold seeps | place... | reverse complement strand
CCAATAATTAATACGTTCATAATGATGTTATTCCTTTTACTTTATGCGCTAATCTTGGGGGTACTCTGCGATACTTAGCAAGATTTATAATTGAATGAGAGCAGTACAGTCAGAGTTGTGTGTGTCACTACTCTGACTGTATTTTTAACTAATGTGCTTTTCCAACAGGCTTAGTGACGGAAGTGACGCATACCTGTGAAGATCATTGTCATACCGTGTTCGTTAGCCGCATCAATAATTTCATTATCACGGATTGAACCACCTGGTTGGATTACACATGTAATACCCGCAGCCGCTGCAGCATCAATGCCGTCACGGAATGGGAAGAATGCATCCGATGCCATAACTGAACCTTCAACCACAAGACCTTCGTCAGCGGCTTTAATTCCAGCAACTTTAGCACTGTAAACGCGGCTCATTTGACCTGCGCCAACACCAACCGTTACGCCATCTTTTGCGTAAACAATTGCGTTTGATTTAACAAACTTAGCTACTTTCCAGCAAAATAGTAGGTCAGTCAGTTCTTGTTCTGTTGGTTGACGCTCAGATACAACCGTCAAGTCGTCTAGGCTAACCATGCCACGGTCGCGATCTTGTACTAAGATACCGCCGTTAACACGTTTAATATCGAACTCACCGTTTTTAGCTGTCCATTCACCACATTCAAGTAAGCGAACATTTTTCTTGCTCGCAACAATTGTGCTTGCTTCAGCACTGACTGATGGAGCTATGATTACTTCCGTAAATTGACGGTCAACGATTGCTTGTGCAGTTACTGCGTCAAGTTCACGGTTGAAAGCAATGATGCCACCGAATGCTGATGTGGGATCTGTTTTAAATGCACTGTCGTAAGCACTTAAGATATCGTCACCAATAGCAACACCACATGGGTTTGCGTGTTTTACAATCACACATGCTGGTGCATCGAATTCTTTCACACATTCGAGTGCTGCGTCAGTATCTGCGATGTTGTTATAAGATAATGCTTTACCTTGTAGCTGTGTTGCTGTTGCAACAGATGCTTCAGTGGTATTTTTTTCAACATAGAATGCGGCTTCTTGGTGGCTGTTTTCACCGTAGCGCATATCTTGTTTTTTGATGAACTGGCTGTTGAATGTGCGTGGGAATTTAGATTCTTCATCACCTTCTGTGTTGTCGCCATAACTCGGAACCATAGTACCGAAGTAGTTTGCGATCATGCCATCATAAGCAGCTGTGTGTTCAAATGCTGCAATAGCAAGGTCGAAACGGGTTTTATGAGTCAGTGAGGTATTGTTTGCAGACATTTCACTTAATACACGGTCATAATCGCTAGCGTTAACGACAATTGTCACGTCTTTGTGGTTTTTAGCTGCAGAGCGAACCATTGTTGGACCACCGATGTCGATATTCTCAACGGCGTCAGCTAGGCTGCAATTTGGATTGGCAACAGTGTTGGCAAATGGGTAAAGGTTAACAACTACAATATCAATCGGGTTGATACCGTGCTCTGACATTACTTCAACATCAATATCACGACGGCCAAGAATGCCACCATGTACTTTAGGATGTAGCGTTTTAACACGACCATCCATCATTTCTGGATGGCCTGTATAGTCAGAAACTTCTATTACTGGGATGTCATTTTCAGCTAATAATTTAGCTGTCCCGCCAGTAGATAATAATTCGACGCCTTGTTCTACTAGGCCGCGAGAAAATTCTACAATACCAGTTTTATCAGACACACTGATAAGTGCACGGCGAATAGGTCGAGCGTTGTCCATTTTACGATTACCTCAAAGTACATTTTTATAGAAGGATGTTTTCGGAAAAGGTCGCTTGGCCTTTTACGGAAACATCCTGCACTATGTTCCTTTTATATCGACTAACTTTAAGAAGCAATTTGCTTGTTAAATAGCTTTAGATATATAACGTACCGCAGATGGGGGGCATTCTAACTGAAAATTAATTAATTGTGTCGATTTTTTTAATAAAAATTCACGAACAGCATTTTTATGCTTTTAATTTAACGACGTAAGTATAATCGAGGTATATTAACGAATTATATACCTGTCGTAGACGCTAGCTTTTGTATTGCATTGTAATTTAACGTTTTTTCTTTTTGTGCCAGATCTTATCTTCTTTGCCTTGCAGCAGACGGATAATATTGTCGTAGTGACGCCAAATAATAAGGCAAGATAGCATGGCAACGGGTAGGGTATATTGGGCTTTAAAAATAAGAGTGTAAATTGGCGCGAAGAGAGCAGTAAAAATAGCAGCCATTGACGAATAGCCAGTAACGGCCAAGGATAGCACCCAGCTCAATACAATTGAGGCTCCTAAATCAAGACCTATGGTCAGTAGCGCGCCAAATGCAGTTGCAACCCCTTTACCGCCTTGAAATTGAAAAAAAATGGGGTAAATATGACCTAGGCAAGCTGCGATTGCGATGAGTCCGAGAGAAAATGGCGTGAGGTTTAAATACCAAGCGACCCAGACCGGTAGTGCGCCTTTTAACATATCAAAAAAGAGAACTAAGCCTGCGGCGAATTTGTTTCCAGTACGTAATACATTGGTTGCACCCGGGTTTAGTGAACCGTATTTTCGTGGATCAGGTAAGCGAAACAGCTGGCAAATAAGGATCGCTGAAGAAATCGAGCCTAGCAGATAGGCGAAAATGATAAAGATTAAGCTCAATAGGGTCATTACTGATTAATTCTTCTCTAGGTTTGCTGTATTATTGCATTATTATATCCATTAATAAATTACGTGCTGTAACAAGGCTTACAATTACGTAGTTTATTTTAGATATAAATAAAAATTGAGAAACCTATCATACGCGTTTTTTATTCGCGAGGGTATCCGACCTCTATCAAGTTTACTACGGACGAGCTCATGGACATTGTATTTATTGAAAAATTGGAAGTTTTTACCACGATCGGTGTATATGATTGGGAAAAAAAGATCATTCAACGGTTAGTATTTGATTTGAAAATGGCACATGATAATCGCCCTTCAGCACTGACTGATGATATTACCAAAGCATTGGATTATTCTGCCGTATCTAAGTTAGTGACTGACTTTGCACAAAACAATATTTTTGAGTTGGTTGAAACAATGGCAGAGCAAGTTGCTGAACTATTAATGACAACATTTGGTATACCTTGGATTAGCCTCAAACTGAGTAAACCTGGTGCTGTCGCAAATGCGGCAACGGTTGGTGTATATATTGAACGTGGCCAGCGTGATGGAACGCTAGCGTAATGGCTTTAGTGTATATCGGCATCGGCAGTAACATTGATAAAGAATATCATGTCGCGAATGCGCTACGTGATCTTGATAAGATGTTTGATGACTGTCGTATTTCTCCTATTTTCGAAAGTGCGGCTGTCAATTGCACGGGTGATAACTATTACAATTTAGTGGTGGAATTTACCACATCGTTATCGCTTAGCGAATTAATGCAGTGTTTAAAAGATCTTGAAATCACACATGGACGTAAAGCGACTGATCGTCGTTATGCACCCCGAACCTTAGATTTGGATTTATTGTTATTCGACAATATCATCCAATCTGAAACGCCTATTTTACCTCGCGCTGAAATTCTTTATCATGCTTTTGTATTATGGCCGCTTGCCGAACTAGCTCCGGATTTACGTCATCCGGTGTCTGGTATTTCAATGGCTGAATTATGGCGTGACTTTGACAAATCAACACAGGTACTCATGCTCGCTAAGTGGCAATGGCCGAAAATAGCTGAGCTGGCTTAGACGTTATAATGAGCAAGGTTAATGCGAATTATTTATAGTATTAACCTGTATCTTTAAACCTATTTATTTTTAACTATTACAATAAAGGAAATATGAATGAGTACTTTGGAAGTGATCGTTCTGGCATTGATTCAGGGACTCACTGAATTTTTACCTGTATCAAGCTCTGCTCACCTTATCTTACCGTCACAATTACTTGGATGGGAGGATCAAGGTCTTGCTTTTGATGTTGCTGTACATATAGGTACATTATTAGCGGTACTTATTTATTTCCGTGAGGAAGTTGGCGCTATGGCTGTGGCTTGGGTGCGTTCTCTGTTTAAACATGAACACACGAAAGACAGTCAGCTAGCATGGTGCATACTATTAGCAACCATTCCGGCTGCGTTAGTCGGCTTCTTTGGCAAAGATTTAATTGAATTATATTTGCGTAGTACCACGGTGATCGCCACTACTACGATTATCTTTGGCTTGTTGTTATGGTGGGCTGATGCTAATGCCACGCAAATAAAAGATGAATATAAAACTGGTTGGAAAGGGGCATTAATCATTGGTTTTGCACAAATGTTGGCGTTAGTTCCGGGTACTTCTCGCTCGGGAGTGACGATTACTGCAGGTTTAATGTTAGGGCTTAGCCGTAGTGCCGCAGCACGCTTCTCATTCTTAATGTCGATCCCGATTATTGCAATGGCAGGTGGTTATTTAACACTGAAATTAGTACTGAATGGTGATGTCGTTGAAACCCTGCAAGCGGGTGAAATCATTACGACAGTACGCGCTGTTGATTGGTTTGCTATGGGCTTAGGCGTTGTTATTTCTTTCTTTAGTGCTGTAGCCTGTATCCATGTATTTTTGAAAGTACTAGAAAAATTAGGCATGTTCCCGTTTGTTATCTACCGTCTACTTTTAGGCGCTGGTCTGTTCTATTTAATCTATACTCAAGGGCTTTAACTTCCTCGATTAGCATTAAGACTAAAGATGAAAAGGCTGTTACCTGTGAGGTAGCAGCCTTTTTTGATCTTACATGTTAACCATCATTTATGACCAGTGCTCATTGAGATCGTAATGTGGTTAATGCAGCAATACGTTGTGTTGTTAATTGCTGTTTGATTTCCGCACCACGGAATCCAGCTGCAATGATCGGTTGTACTGCAATATCACAAGCCGCATTAAGCATTTGTGTCAGGTATTGAGTCGGTTGATATTCATCGGGTAATTTACAGACTTTGCTGCTTGAACAGGTTAACAATATTTGCTGAAAACGTTCAGGTTTACGCCATGCATCAGTATTATCGAAAAGGCTGATAATATCAGTAGGCTCTAAGGTTAGAGCGCTGTGAATGTTTTCTTGTTGTGCGCTAACCAGCAACGCTAAATCTCGGTGTTCGTTAGGCACTTTACAGCGTTTGGCCAGTGCTTTAATACTAACTTGAGAATTATCAAGCTTCTGCATCAATGCAGCAAAGCGAATGGCTAAATCAGCCGAAAGTAATGCAGTTTGCTGTAGCTGAATTAAGGCTTGCTGGCCGACAGTTGTAGTCTCATTATAACCTTCGCTATGTATACGCTCAAAGAGGGCATCGAGTTCGGGTAAGATAACTGCTAATGCGCCAATTTCATTTAAGACGTGGAAAAATATTTCTGGATTGGCTGCTGATAATGTCTTTTCAACTTCTTGCCATACGCGCTCGGGGGTTAATTCAGCAAGATCACCTGCCTGTGTCATGCCCTGCATTAACGTCAGTGTCTCATTAGCGATAGTAAAGCCAAGATGGTGAAAACGTGCGGCAAAACGGGCTACGCGTAGGACGCGTAATGGATCTTCACTGAAGCTTTCTGAGATATGACGCAGTATGCGATTATCTAAATCTGCTCTGGCATTAAGTGGGTCGATGGTTTGGCCGTTCATATCTTCAACCATAGCATTAATGGTCAGGTCTCGGCGTACAAGATCTTGCTCAAGCGTCACATCGGGTGCTGCATAGCAGGTAAAACCTGTATACCCTGAACCACTTTTTCGTTCGGTTCGTGCCAGTGCATATTCTTGCTTACTGCTTGGGTGTAGGAATACAGGGAAATCTTTACCGACTTGCTGATAGCCTTGTTCTAGCATTTCTGCGGGTGTTGCACCAACAACAACAAAATCTTTATCTTTTACCGGTAGAGATAATAATTTGTCTCGAACGGCTCCGCCAACTAAATATATTTGCACTAAACAACCCCTGTTACTTTACTTTAATGATAGCTTTAAGATAATTACATGGTATTTTTTAAGTATACCTTACCGAATAATAAATTCGATCTTTGCTGTCAATTGTGGAGATTTACTTGCGGTAACTCAGTTTCAGTTGATGGTTAATGAGCACTACAACTTATTTTATGAATAAAGTAGTATTTTTATCGCCTATTTTTGACATTTTGTTGTCTAGCTATTAACGTGAAGCATCAACTATAGGATGATAATCATAGATGTATACTGAGTTTTTTCATTTAAAAGAAATGCCTTTCTCTATTGCTCCCGATCCTCGTTTCTTTTTTATGAGCGATAGGCATAAAGAGGCACTGACACACCTGACTTATGGATTACAAGGTGCGGGTGGATTTGTCATGTTAACCGGTGAAGTGGGAACCGGTAAAACCACAGTTTCACGTGCATTAGCAGAGGGCTTAACGAATGACACGATCCTGGGTTATATTCATAATCCTGCAATAAGTGAGCTGGAGTTACTCGCGACGCTTTGTGATCAATTTAAGCTAGACTATGATAATAATGAGCTGAGTTTAAAGGTGCTCTTTGATTTATTACATCATTATCTACTCAGTAATTGTCAGCAACATAAATCCTGCGTGGTTATGATTGATGAAGCGCAATTATTATCCACCAAAGCATTGGAACAACTACGTTTGTTAACCAACCTCGATGTTGACCATAAAAAGCTATTACACATAGTGTTAATTGGCCAACCTGAGTTACAGCAAAAACTAAAACAGCCTGAGTTACGCCAACTCGCGCAACGTATTACCGCTCGTTATCATTTATTGCCTTTAACAGAATCTGAATTAACCAGTTATGTGGCGTACCGTTTAAGTATCGCATCCGGTAATCCAGGCTTATTTAACACCAAAGTATTAAAGCGTATTTACCAACATACTGCAGGTATCCCGCGTTTAGTTAATTTGGTGTGTGATAAAGCCTTGTATTATGCGTTTAAAGAAAATGCCAATAAAATTACTCCACAACATGTACAAGAAGCCGTTAATGCGGTCGTTGTTACTGGGACAAGCAAATCCAAGTCCAGTAAAGTAGGCTTATTTGCGGGTGCGTTAGCCATGGTATTAATAGGTTTTGGTTTGGCTGGTTTTCAGCTGGGGTTATTTGATCGCCTAATAGATAAAGCGCCAACGACACAAGTAGTGGTAGTCAATGACACGGCAGACAAGAACGAGGTAAATAAACTTGTCATAGATGAGGTACCTCCTGTTATGAATGAGGTCATATCTGATAAGGCGTTATTAGCGAATATTAATTCTGCACGACAAAGCAGTGCAGCTACTCAGTTTTTATATAAAGAGTGGGGCTATGATATTGCATTGAACGATGCGACTTGTCGTAATGCGCAATATGCGAAATTACGTTGTCTGCAGCGACAGGGTAATTATGCACAATTAGTACAATATAACTTACCTGCTGTCGTCCGTTTACTGGATAACCTCGGTGAAGATTATTACGCAACCTTGTTGAGTATTACGTCATCAGGTGTGGAGTTACAATTAAACAACAGCCATTTATTGGTGAGCCAAGCTTGGTTTGAAAAATATTGGAGTGGTGATTTCACATTATTCTGGACTGCACCAAGTCGTTTTAAAAATAGCTTAAAACAAAATGATAAAGGCACACTAATACGCTGGTTAGATCGTAACGTGAGCGCAGCGCTTGGTGAAAAAGCCTTATCAGGTACGAGGTTTGATGCGATATTAATGAAAAAGGTGATACGTTTTCAACAACAGGCTGGTTTAACCGCTGATGGAATTGTTGGTCCTCAAACTATGATGACAGTTGTCCATTATGCTGATAGCACAGTGCCTAAATTGAATGTGGCAACACATATTCCGGAGAAAAAATGAGCCTTGCAGTTGGTAAAATCCTAAGTCTATGCAGTATCAGTGTAAGCTTAGCGGTGAGTGTATTATGGAGTCCAGCCTTGTTTGCAAACGACAATGCTCGTCATAATATAAATGTAACAAGGCCTGTTTTAACGGGCGTTGAACAAACCGATCCGCTGACTATTTTAAAGTTACCTGATATTGAGTTTGAACACCCATTATCTGTAGTTAATATTCCGGTAACGCCTTCTGTATCACCTTCATCAGAGCAGTTACCTGCAGTGATTGTACCGAGTAGCAAGTCTGCAGTGATTGTACCGAGTAGCAAGCCAGCAGTGAAAGAGGCTCAAGCTTCTGAGCTATTAACGATGAATGATGAGTTAGCTAATGAGCAGGTGTCAGCCGAACTACTTGCTAAATTTAATCGGGCGTTAACGGCGACAAGTGATACTGATAGCATACCTGCTAAAGTGATAGCAGAAAGTTACAATGCTGTCCCTATTAAGGACTTACCCGCACACTTACGTGCGCAAATCCCTAATATTAGTTATAGCTCGCATGTGTATTCGTCGAAACCACAAAATCGTAGCGTGCGTCTTAATAACCGAGACTTACGTGAGGGAAGTTGGTTGAGTGATGATGTTGAGATTTTAGAGATATTGCAAAATGAAGTGATTATGCGCGTCGGTGCGCAGAGCTTTAGTCTCCAAGCGTTATCTGATTGGTCTGCATAATCTCATTGCGCGGACAGTCTAAATGAGCAAGGAAGTCGTTAACTACATCCTTGCTTATCATCATCTTATTGTTTCGCTAATTTATTAATCACATTATCTGCTTCTGTCATAATACGATCTACGATAATAGCTACACTTGGTACATCATTAATCAATCCTTGCGATTGACCAATAAATTGCACACCAGTAGTTAAATCACCATTAATGGTAGCAGCTTCTAGTTTTTCAGTTGCAGCACCGAAATATGACAATTGCTTAATTTTATCGAATTGCACAAAGACGCCAGCGACTAATTTCAAAAACGGTAAATCGACCATTTTAGCGGCCTTTACCGATTTAAATAAGGCTAAGACAAAATTCATTGGCTTTTTGGTTGCTTTAATAGAAGCTGGCGTTTTTAAAACGCGGGCATAGAGACCATCAAAGTTTTTCGAATAGATAGTATCGTTTTCAGATTTGCTAGTAATGATTTGTTTAACGTTATTATGCAAAGCACTTTCTTGGCTGGTGGCAAAACGGGAGCCCATTGCAACCCCTTCAGCACCAAGTGAAAGAGCGGCAATTAAACCTCTACCATCAGCAAAACCTCCAGTCGCGATAATTGGAATATCTACGGCGCTGGCAATCGCGGGAACCAATACTAGTGAGGTGACATCGCCACCGTGCGCGGCAGCTTCATGGCCTGTTACCATCAAGGCATCGGCACCAATCGATTGTGCAGACTTCGCATGTTTCTCATTAACGACAGTGGCAATAACTTTACCACCATAAGCGTGAACCTGTTCGACGATCCAATCACCTTTACCAAGTGAGAAGTTAATCACGGGTACTCGTTCTTCAATACCTATTTTGGCATTTTCTTTCGCTCCTGGCATAAGTAAGGTAGCGCCAATACCGAATGGTTTGTCAGTAAGCTCACGGATCTTTTTGATTGCTGTGCGGGTTTCTTCTTGGCTCAATGGTCCTGTTGCTAAAATGCCTAAACCACCGGCATTGGAAACTGCCGCAACAAGTTCTGGTTTTGATATCCAACTCATACCAGGTAAGACGATAGGGTGCTCAATTCCTAATAATTCTGTAATCCGTGTTTTCATCACTTTATCCCAAAGATGCAAAAAGGTTGGAAAATAAATTAGCATAAATGCACTAATACATACAGATGTTAATAATATGTTTATTTTTAACAAAGTTATTTATCGATAAGTTTTAACTATTGCAACTTTAGTTTGGGTATGTTCTGTGTATTTTATATCCACAATATTATCTGCTGGATAGATAGAATTCCATGTGTAAGACATCGACTATGTGGACGTCGGGATATAGTCGTTACGTCACTGTGTTTATCTCAGTATTAGACCTAGTCTTACACTCGTAAAAAATACCAATTTATATATATATCAACAACTTGTTTGTTTTCGTGTTTTTTTTCTTGTAAATTTATGTAATTTAATTGAATTTCCGCGATTGTTGCTCAGGCTTAATGACGTATATTTATAAGCACAAGGACGGAGCAGGAACATCTTCAGGAAGAAGACCAAAGGATTAAGTTGCAGGACGCGACACAAGGACAGCTTCAGGAAGAAGACCAAAGGATTAAGTTGCAGGACGCGACACAAGGACAGCTTCAGGAAGAAGACCAAAGGATTAAGTTGCAGGACGCGACACAAGGACAGCTTCAGGAAGAAGACCAAAGGATTAAGTTGCAGGACGCGAC
>Ga0209291_1004097_pt1 | contig 10307 bp, 8 predicted proteins | sample GOMGulsemesocosm_FD_184633 | JGI IMG/M metagenome (GOLD analysis project Ga0209291, IMG submission 184633) | Methane-oxidizing microbial communities from mesocosms in the Gulf of Mexico - GOM9B Gulf of Mexico (SPAdes) (version 2) | ecosystem: Environmental > Aquatic > Marine > Cold seeps | place... | reverse complement strand
ACTGCGAAGGCAATCACAAACGCCCCCAATAAAATAATTTTTTTCATCTGTTCTCTTTTTTAATATTGTTATAAACTTATTGTCTGACCAATAGTATTTACCTCTTAAAGATAACTTTTTTTCAAGTGAAAAGCAATTTTACATTCCGAACTACTAAGTCTTTTGTAATACTATTAACTAAAAATTCCTTTGTATTTTATATCTAGTTCTTTTTTATAGGTAATCAATGTTTTAAACAACACATACCACATAATTAATTGAAAAAAGAAATAGACAGTCATCATACTGTTCGTTTCAAATTGTACTAACCACTTAGAGGACACCACTAGCGGTATAAAACAAAGTATTCCTGTAAAAAACATTATCAACGTAAACCACTCTAACCCTATTTTACTAATTGTCCTTTCTTTTCTATCAATTATCCACTTTTCATATCTACAAAATAAAATCATCAACAAAACAACCGCCAATAAAGTTAATGGGCTTCTTAAATAATAAATAGCATATATAGGCACATATATAATAGAAATCAAAGAACCGCCAATACTCGTTTTTTTAGCCTTATGAAATTTGAAAAAATAAAAAAGTAAAACAACAATTCCTATTCCAAAATTAATACCCATAAGAGTATCTTCTGAAAAATTCAATTCTAAAAACCTAGGAGTTAATACTGCCAAAACCATTAAGAATAATACTTCTTTTGCTAGAAACCCTTTTCCAAACCGTAAGGCTATTTTCCTACGTATCTTTTTTTTCTGTTCTTCATGGTTATTCAACAAGTTTTTTTTGTTCTGCATCATGTAATTTTTAAACACCTCGTAAAAAGTTTCATTAGGGTTTTCTTCCAACTCAGCTTCAATAGCAGATGCTACATGATCTGTCAACTCCAACCGAACATCCGTATAAATAACATCAGAGTTTTTTAAATAGGTGTCTATAAACTGTAATTCTTCTTTTGATAAATTCATATTACTCATAGATTAAAAAATACTGTTCTTTTAGTTTTTTCATTTCTTTAAGAAGCAAACTATTCCAAACTAACATTATAGGCACAAAACATAATATAAGAGCCAAAATTACTACTGCATATTTATCCTTTAAAACATCACTAATATAAAAAGGACACATTATCATACTTGGAATAGATAATAATTGCACCCATGCACTACTCACTAACATTGATTTTCCATATAGTTTATAATTTTTAATCATTCCCTTTGCTTGAAAAAACGTCGGGCTATATAATATTACTAATAACATTCCAAGTAAAACATCAACTGAAGCATATTTATACATTAGTATTGCAAGTAAAAATAAAAGTCCCATTTTTAGTAGAAAACTTGCTTCTATGATACTTCCTTTAAAATCACTAACAAATTTTACACGTAATAATTTACTTAATGCTTTTCGCTTGTCCTGTTGCATTTTGAGTAAATACCTAAAGGTGAAAGTCATCTTTACTTTCGTAAAAGCACTATTAAAACCGCTTCCATCTTCCATTTTACTTTCAACCAAACAAGCAATATGATCTACGATTTCATAACGTACATCCCAACTTTCAACTTTTCTATCCTTTAAATGCTGATCTATAACCTGCAATTGTTCCTTTGATAACTTCATATTACTCCAAACCAAATTTAGGATTAAACAATACTTGCATATTTTTAATATACTCTTCTAATTCAGCCAATTTACTTACCGTTTCTTTCTCTCCTTTTTCAGTAAGCTTGTAATATTTACGCAATCGGTTATCCACACGCATTACTTCTACTTCTAAAACACCTTCTGCCTCTAATTTATGTAGCGCTGGATATAATGCACCTTCCGTGATATTTAGCTCCCCTTTAGTCAAACCTTTTACTTTTTGAGTTATCTCGTACCCATACATTTTATCTTGCTGTGATAACAGTTTTAAAATGATAGTCGCTAAACTCCCTTTGTATAATTTTGAATTACTCATAGTATAAATATACATAATTTATTTATGTATGTAAATTTCTTAGGTATTATTTTATCTTATAAATGATATTTTATACCAATGAGATTATTTATTTTTGTCAAAATTTTGTTTACAACTCATGGGAAGATTTCATTCACTTCGTATAAATAACATCAGAAAAGAAACAGCAGACACGGTATCTATCAGTTTAGATATTCCTGCAGATTTAAAAGAAGATTATGCTTTTATCCCTGGTCAGTATGTAACTTTTCGAACAAACATTTTTAAAGAAGAAGTACGTAGATCATATTCTATTTGTTCGGCTCCAGATTCTGGAGAATTGAGAGTTGCCATCAAGCAAATAAAAGGCGGTATCTTTTCTACCTATGCAAATACTCGTTTAAAAGAAGGAGAACATTTAGATGTTGGGATCCCTGAAGGTAAATTCACCTTAAAAACAAACATTGATAACAGAAAAAACTACGGAGCCTTTGTAGCTGGTAGTGGTATTACTCCTGTATTATCAATGATTAAGGATGTATTAGCTCACGAACCAAAAAGTTCATTTATATTAGTATACGGTAATAAAACTCCTGAAAACACGATTTTTCACGAGCAATTACACGATTTAGAAAAGAAATATTTCGGTCGCTTATTCGTATATTATACCTACACACAAGCCAATGAAAGCAATGCTTTGTTTGGACGAATTGATACTGAAAAAGTAAATTACATTCTTAAAAACAAGCACAAAAACACCAATTTTGATAGCTTTTATTTATGTGGCCCAGAAACCATGATTAATCTTGTTTCTGATACTTTGCAAGACAATAAAGTTAAAAAAGATCAAATTCATTATGAATTATTTACTGCATCCATAAAAGATGTAGCTCCCGTAGCTCCCTCAGAAGATTTTGATGGTTCTGCTCAAGTAACTATTTTAGTTGATGATGAAGAGAATACTATTACCGTTAAAGAAAACGAAACTTTATTAGACGCAGCCTTAAAAGGTGGAATTGATGCTCCATATTCATGCCAAGGAGGAGTTTGTAGTTCATGTATGTGTATGGTTACCGAAGGTGAGGTACAATTACTAAAAAACTCTATTCTTACTGATTCCGAAATTGAAGAAGGATTAACTTTAGCATGTCAAGCCGTTCCTAAAAGTTCTAAAATTAGTATCGACTTTGATAATGTATAAGGTGCATAACTATTATATATGTTTATTAAAAAAACCGTCTGTGTAATTTACACAGACGGTTTTTTTAATAAACTTCCTTCTAGCACTTCATAAAACTACTATAAGGTAATATTCAGTTTTTTCACTTAACAAGTATCACCTGTCTAGTATTTTTCTCATAATTCACTCATATTTACAATCATTTATTGGTGTTTCGTCGGTTATTTTTGTACTTTCAACGAAATTAAAAATCCCTGAATCATGAAATTAAAATTACCTACTATCCTTTTTTTTATAGGATTATTAACAAGCTATGCACAAGTTGGAATTGGAATTACTGCTCCTGAAGCAGAACTAGACATTACATCAACCACTAGAGGTTTACTATTGCCACGAGTTGCTTTAACAAGCTTAATAGTTGAGGCACCAGTAATCAACCCACAAGGTGGCGGTATCCCTACAAGCACACTCGTATATCATAATGGCGCAAATTCAATTGCCGCTGGTTTTTATTACTGGGATGGATCGCAATGGGTATTACTAACTACTGGAGAAAGTAGTGACTGGACTATTGTTGGAAACGCAGGAACTACACCAGCAACAAACTTCATAGGAACAACTGACGCACAAGATTTTGTTGTGAGAACCAATAATACCGAAAAGGCAAGAATGACTTCTAGTGGTGATTTAGGTATTGGAATTGCAATTCCAACAGCAAGAACACATGTTTTACAAACTGCTGCAGTAGATGCCATAGCAGTAGATCATTCAGGAACGGGTGGAAATGGTATAGATGTTGAGCAAACTGATGCTACAAACGGAAGTTCTGCACTTTGGTTAAGAAATAGTGGAATAGGAAGGGTTATTAATGCTGATGCATTAAATACAGCTAGTACTGCAAATGTTATAGAATCTGACAACCAAGGACTAGGTAGTGCAGTGGCTGTTTTCCAATCTAACACCGGAGCTTCAGACCAAGCTGTTTACATTGAACAAGATGGAACTGGAGCAACTTCAAGAGGTATTGACACCTATATGGGCGCTACCAATACTGCTATTGGATATTCTTTATTTCATAGCGGTACAGGTACAGGTGCTTTATTAAATTTAAGTAACGCTACTAATGCCGCTGCAGGTTTAGATGTAAGACATGCAGGAACAGGTAGAGGACATTATATGGAATTAACAAATGTAACCAATCCAAGTACAGGAGCAACTATTTTCCATGATGGGACTGGAAATGGATATTTTACATCATTAACGAATGCTGCTAACGCAAGCACCGGTATTGACCTTAGACATGCAGGAATAGGGCGAGGGCATTACCTAGATTTAAGTAACGCTACAAACGCAAATACTGGGTCACTTATTTTCCATTCTGGTACAGGTACTGGAAATTATACTGAATTAAGTAATGTTGCAAATGCAAGTGCTGGATCAGCTGTTGTTCATGCTGGTACAGGTATTGGCCAAACTATTGCTCATTCTGGAACAGGAACTGGTCAATTTACAACTTTAACCAATGCAACTGGTACCGGAACAATATCTAGTCTAAATCATGATGGCTTAGGTAGAGGACAACAAATATCGTTAAATAATGCCGCTAACGCAGATATAGGTGTTGGTGTTTTTCATAGTGGTGCTGACGGAACTGCTGGATATTTTGAAATATCTAATACACTTGCAACTAGAAATAGTGTTGGTTTAAGTGTATCCTATGTAGGTAACGGTGGTGGCGCTGGAGGTGGTGGTAATGCTGGAGAATTTTCTCATACTGGAACTAATGGAAATGCCGTAGATATATTCTTAGGAAATCCAGCTATAGCTCCTGGACCCGCCAACACAACTAGTGAATACGTTGGGTTAACTGTTGCTCATATGGCTACAGGGACATCACCAACAGCTGGAAGAACCAAATCTGCTATTAGTGCATCAAATAACAGTGCCGATCCAACTATAACAGTAAGTAATAACGGAACAAATGATGGTGATGGAATACAAGTTTTTACCACTCCAACTGTAAATACAAATACAACAGGAATTTATACTCAATCTGCTAATGGAGCATTAGGTACTGGTATTTTTGCTGTAGGTGGTGATATTGGAGTTATTGGACAAACAAATGCAGGTACATTTGGAGTATTTGCTAATGGTGGAGATGTAGGAGCAACTGGTGTTAAGTCTTTTACTATTGACCACCCTTTAGACCCTAGTAACAAAACTCTTCGCCATTTTGCTATTGAATCTAATGAAGTATTGAATATGTATAGAGGTATTGCTAAAATTGACGCTAATGGATTTGTAATTGTTAAACTACCTGAGTATTTTAACACAATAAACATTAATGTTACTTATCAACTAACACCAATAGGAACTGGGGTACAACCTTATATTGCTAAAGAACAGGCTAATAACCAATTTACTATTTCAGGAGCCCCAAATACAAAGGTTTCATGGACTATTCACGCTCAAAGGAATGACCCAACTATTAAATACTATAAGAGTAAAAACAAAAATTACTCTTTAGATATAACGAATAAAAAGGCCAACCAAATTGGCAAATATTATACTCCAGAAGCCTATGGCAAAAATAAAAGCTTAGGTATGTTTTATAATCTTGAAAGAGAAAAAAATTATAACGAAAGGGATATTGCTCGTAAAAACTTAAAAGCAATCTCTAAAAAAGAAATGAAAAAAGGGATCGATATAGAAAACATCACTCAGGAAAAAAGTGAAAAAGAAATTAAGAAAAGTGAAAATATTGAAAAACCTTCAAAAAAGAAATTAAGGAAAGAAGAAACTACTGAAAAATAAACTTTTCTGATTTACATATTAAAACGTCTTAATTAACTTTAAGGCGTTTTTTTTGTACTCAATATTTATATTGTTTAACACATGTTTTTCTAACATAATTTGAAATTAAACTCATATAATTATCACATGTCTTTCGCAAAACAGAGGAGTGTAATGCACTTAATCGGTGTTATTGTACTTTTATCGAAAAAAACACCCAAAAATTATGAAATTGCGATTACTTAGCTTACTATGCTTTATAGCAACAATTGCCACACACGCACAAGTAGGGATTGGAAACACTTCTCCGGAAGCTGGATTAGACATTTCCACAACTACTACTGGACTATTAATACCTAGAGTAGCATTAACTAATTTATCTGCTCAAACACCAGTAGTCAACCCCCAAGCAGGAAATATACCTGAGAGCACCTTAGTATACCATAATGGAACTAATAGTATTACTGCTGGTTTTTATTACTGGGATGGATCGCAATGGGTACTACTAACTACCGGAGAAAGTAGTGACTGGACTATTGTTGGAAATGCAGGAACTACACCAGTAACAAACTTCATAGGAACAACTGACGCACAAGATTTTGTTGTTAAAGCAAATAACGTAGAAAGAATAAGAGTATTAAGTACAGGTAATGTTGGGATATCTGAAGTAAATCCTGCAAATGGGACTTTAGAAGTTGGAGGTAATATAATTATCGGTACGACTTTCACTGGAGGTACTGCTGTTGCACAAAATGGAGGAGCTACTATAGAAGGGAGGACTATCATTGGAGAAGATAATTTTTTCTACGATGTGGATAAATTTGTTGTTTATGGAAACACTACTTGGACACCAGGAAACGTAACTACAGGTGACAATGCAAATGGATTAACTTTCGCTATTAATGCATATACTTCAAACGGAATTGGCTTATACGCCGAAGATAATGATGGAGGTACAGGATTACAAGTTAGTGTAAACGACAAATCTTTAACCATCGGAGCGATAGGTGTTTCAGCTACAGAAAATTCTGGTATAGGTACTGCAATTATCGGTGAAGCAACAGGAACAACAGTTACAACTACTGCTGTAGGTGTACAAGGAGTAGAAACAACCAATACTGGTAATGCTATGATAGCCTCTGGAGATATGCAAGTAACAGGAACTTTCACAAATCCATCTGACAGAAAATTAAAGAAAAACATACAACCATTAGAAAATGCACTAGAAATTGTTTTAAAACTAAAACCAACAACTTACAATATGCGTTGGAATGAAGAGAAATATAAAAAAGTTGGCTTCGCTAAAAAACCACAATTTGGATTTATTGCTCAAGAATTAGAAACGGTATTACCTAATTTGGTTAAAAATGATGTAATACACTTAAATAATTCTATTTACACAAAAAAACAACTAGAAAAAAAACCAGAACTACACAAAGAACGTAGTGATACTGAAAAAATTAAAAGTGTCAACTATATTCAATTAATACCTTTACTTACTAAAGCTATTAAAGAACAACAAGAACAAATTGAAAAGTTAAAAGAAGCAATTATAGCGCTTAAAAAATAACTGCACGACCTCACTAAAAAGCGTCCTAATTAACTTTAAGGCGTTTTTTTATTGCATTAACAATATCATTAGTAGATATTGTATCAAAACAAGCTAAGTAGCCTTCAGGGTATTTGTTACCATAGATGGAAGTTGGAATTAATGGGAATTTTTCTAGATTTGGTAAAACCTGATTTTCTTCCGACTGATTAAACGGAACAAACCCAGCATAAGGATGTGTCACCCCCCAAATAGTAACCACAGGGACCCCATACATTACAGCCAAATGTCCATTTCCTGAATCCATAGAAAGCATTGAATTTAGATTAGAAATCAACGCTAATTCTTCTTGGAATGAAAACCTACCTGTTACATTAAGCACATTAGCATATTGTTGTGCAATTGTATCCAAGCTTAATTTTTCCTCAGCACCTCCACCGAATAACAAAACGGTAGTATTCGAATTTTTAGATAACTCCGATATTACTTTCTCCATTTTATCTAAAGGATACACTTTTCCTTTATGAGCAGCAAAAGGAGCGATCCCAATTAGATTTTTTTCTGTTTCACCAATATAATCAGAAATTACATTCGGAATTTTCTTCTTAGGTAGCGGCTTCCCGTTTTCCAGTTTTAAATTATAATCCAGTTTTCTAAACACATCAGCATAGCGTTCATGTGTAGATTGTAGTGGTTTGAATACTTTATTTTTAGAGCTTATTAAAGCTTTCTTATCAGCCCTCCCTTTATTAATTTGTTGAAACGGAATTCCTTTTAAACGTAGTAGTTGAACTAAGATGTTAGAACGCAGTACATCATGTAAATCAGCAACTGCATCAATATTTAATTTCAGTAATTCTCTTGATAATTTCCATATCCCAATAAATCCTTTATGTTTTTTTTCTAAATCAGGAACTACAACAGTAACATTAGGAATATCTAAAAAAAAAGGAGCAAAAAATGCTCGTGTAAGAACGGTGATTTTTACTTCAGGATGTACTAAAACAAATGTATTTATAACTGGAACTGACATAGCTACGTCTCCCATTGCTGAAAGACGTATTACTAGTATATGTTTGGATTTTTTAGACATTTAAAGAAAGTACTAAATTACCTCGATAAACTCTTTGTAACTCTTCAAGGAAATTTTACTGAGCTAACAAAAGTATTGATAATGCTATTTTTGAGAACGCAATACTGGATTCAACTCATCATCATTATACATTTTCATTTGTTTATATACTTTCATGTACTTATCACCAGTTTTGATATCATTTAATAAAGTATCAATAGCTGTAGATAAATCGACACGTTGTTCAAGTAAAATATCTAATTTAACTTGACAAGCAGCTCTATGGTCAACAGAAGCTTCTGTACGAGTAGCTTCTTCATTCATATGGTATACTTTTAAAGCTAAAATTGATAATCTATCAACTCCCCAAGCTGGACTTTCAGTGTTAATAGTAGCACCTCCTTTTACCGTTACCGAATTATATTGCTCTAAAAAATAGCTATCAATATATTCAACCATATCAGTTCTATCCTGGTTAGAAGCATCAATTTTACGTTTTAAAACTAAGGCAGCTACTGGGTCTATATTTGGGTCACGGATAATATCTTCATAATGCCATTGCACTGTATCAATCCAACATTTTCTATATAACAAATGACCTAACAAGTCATTTTCTTTGTCATATTTGTTTTCAAAAGATTGATATGGATCATCAACTATATGATATGTTGCTATAACTTCTTGAAAAATTTTATTCGCTTTTTCTGTAAACATGATTTGCATTTTATGAGTTCAAATATACAACTTTATTTACAGCAGCAGCCTTAATATTATATCGGTTTTAACTACAAACAAGATCCTAGAAACAAACCTTTGTCAGGGATATTAAAACTATTTTTAAATATTAAGCAGAAATAAAACAAACTATAACCGACACTAGAATCAACCCATATATTAATACATCTTGGAGAATTTTTTTTGATATTTTTTCAAAAAAACTGGTAAATAAACTCGCTAATGGAAAATATAAAAACACTAACATCGCACTATTTTTATTTGGTGAAAATGAAAATAATATCGCTGCAATAATTAACGCTGCTACCAAAACTAAATATGATAATTTATTTTTTTGAAATTTCAATCGTATTCTAGAAGGTAAAAACACTAAAGAAACCAGTAATAACAGTGAAAAAATAATACAAATTAACAAATTAACATTAGAGTTAAACAATGAAAAATCTGTTGAAATTAAAGTGCTATGAAAACTAAAAAAACGATTATTAACAACTAGCTCGTATCCATTTACTAACATCAAAGCCACAAAAGCACTAACTAAAGGAACTAACCAGTTTTTATAATAATTCGAAGCATAAATTACAATTCCAAGATATAACACTACTAAGAATAAAATTGACCAAAAATGAAACAAGGATGCTACACATATCCATAAAGCAGCATCAAATATTTTTTTAGTCGTAGCTAATTGTGATTTTAAACTAATAATTTTTCGAAGTGCTAACAAGACAAAAAGGTTCGCAAAAATTAATCTAAAGTCACTATTTGATCCCCAGAAGTAAAAGAAAAACAGGGCAAAAAATAAAATAACAAAACTATTCTGACCGGATAGCGCATTTTTTTTAACGATAAAGTCCACTACTAATGCACTTAATATCGCTAAGAACAATTGCCCTATTTTATAAAAAAACAAGCTAACGCTAAATGCTTCAGTATTTTGAAATTGCACTAACAAGAAACCAAAAACCAATATTAAGGATGCAAGTACAAGGTTAATTGGTTTAGATTTATTAAAAATTGCTGTAATCATTTTGGCATA
>Ga0209291_1004096_pt1 | contig 10308 bp, 6 predicted proteins | sample GOMGulsemesocosm_FD_184633 | JGI IMG/M metagenome (GOLD analysis project Ga0209291, IMG submission 184633) | Methane-oxidizing microbial communities from mesocosms in the Gulf of Mexico - GOM9B Gulf of Mexico (SPAdes) (version 2) | ecosystem: Environmental > Aquatic > Marine > Cold seeps | place... | reverse complement strand
AACTACAAATGCTTTTGCAGATTCACATCAAGTAGTAGCAGAAGCAACATCAAATATTCCTGGAATCGTATTCTGGTATAGTTTAGATGGAGGAGAGCCTACTACCGATGGGATATTTGATAATGTATCACCAGGAATCCACCATATCACCATTACGGATGGAGAAAACTGTTGGACCTATACAGAGGAAGTAACCATCATTGATTACCCATATTTCTTTACACCAAACGGTGATGGAATAAATGACACATGGGGAATCATTGCTCAAGAAGGAATACCAATTTCACAGATATACATTTTTAATAGATTCGGTAAGTTATTAAAGCAAATGGATCCTGATGGAGAAGGTTGGGATGGTACTTACAATGGCGTTCAAATACCAGCTGCTGATTACTGGTTTAAGATAATCTATATTGAAGGAAATGACAGCGCTCAAAAGGAGTTTAAGGCACACTTCTCTTTGAAGAGATAGATATTAAATATTATTTAAGTAAAGAGATGGTATTACTACAAGTGATAATAGGAATCGTTATTATAAGCTTAATAACAATCTATAGAATAGATAAAATAAAGAAAATGAGATACTATGGTCATAATCTTTCGAAAAGAAGTAAACCTGACGCTTATTTAACAAAAGTATTCATTAAAAAGTTATCTGATTAAAGTATGTAGATACATTAAGTAATATTAAAAAAAAGGAATAAATCAGCTCCAAATAACTTTAATTTTTTTAATTGTATTTTGGTTAAGCGCCTCAATAAATTGAGGCGCTTTTTTTATATAATTACTTATGAATATTTAACACCTTTTATCCGGACTAATGGAGCTAAAGCTTATCAAGTTAAACATATTCCGCATTCTAGAACGCACCCGATTACCATAATGTTCTTCTAAATCCGGTCACCTATTTCAATTTTTAAATAGGTAACTTATTATATGGTATTTTATGTGGTATTTTGATATCTGCTAAAAAAGTAAAAGCCCGCAAACATTATGTTTACGGGCTCTTGATGTAATTTGATAATTACTAAGCGGAGAAAGAGGGATTCGAACCCCCGGACCTGTAACAGTCAACAGTTTTCAAGACTGCCGCATTCGACCACTCTGCCATTTCTCCTGAGTGTCTCATCAACTATTTGTTGATTGCGATGGCAAATATAGGAAGTTTTTTTTATTTCAAGCCCTTTTTTTGTGCTTTTTTTAATATTTTTTATAAGCATCTAAAAATGAGTTTTGTAACTTTTTTTTTATCGAACTTAGAGAAATCCCTTCTTTGAGGTAACTCTTACTTTACATTTTCAGTACTAAAAATCACTTGCAATTAGTGCCAAAAAAGGAACTTATTCCCCTTCAAAATGATTAAATTTATAGTAGAAAAACTACTAACTATGAATATCCCTGACATCGACCTTCCACGAGTCATTATTATAGGTGGAGGCTTCGCCGGCTTAAGACTCGGTAAAAACATAAACAAGAACCACTATCAAGTTGTTCTAATTGACAAAAATAACTACCACACCTTCCAACCTTTATTATATCAAGTAGCAACTTCTGGGTTAGAACCCGATTCTATTGCCTACCCCATCCGAAGGACTTTTAAAAACCACAAAAATTTTCATTTCAGACTAGCTCAGGTAAAAAGCATTAATAAAAAAAAGAACTCTATAAAAACTAGTTTCGGAGCAATAAACTATGACATTCTTGTTATTGCCACAGGAGCAAAAACAAACTTCTTTGGAATGGAGAATGTGAAAAGATTTTCTATTCCGATGAAATCATTAGTAGAATCCTTGAATTTACGCAGCAAAATATTACAAAACTTTGAAAAAGCCATTTACGCCAATGATATAAAAGAACAAGAGAAACTTATGAATTTTGTGATCGTTGGTGGTGGCCCGACAGGCGTTGAGCTCGCAGGTGCTTTGGGTGAACTCAAAAAACAAGTATTCCCTGAGGATTTCCCTGATTTGGATATCCGAAAAATGAATATACATATTATTGAAGCTGCTCCAAGAGTATTAGCATCAATGAGCGAAGAAGCGTCAACCAAGGCACATCAGTTTCTTAAAAAATTAGAAGTAAATATCTGGACAAATACACAAGTAACAAATTATGATGGCGATCTAGTATATACTAATGGTAAAATAAACTTTTATAGTGACACCCTTATTTGGGCTGCTGGTGTCCAAGGTGCACCCCTTAAAGGAATCGACGCTTCAGCCATAGGAAAAGGAAACAGAATTATTGTAAATGAATACAATCAAATACATGGTTTTGAAAACATATATGCTCTAGGTGATGTGGCTCTAATGAAAACAGAAACTACACCAAATGGCTACCCTATGTTGGGTGCCGTAGCCATGCAACAAGGAATACATTTGGCTAAAAACTTAAATAGAATTTCCAAAAACAAAAAAATGCTCCCTTTTAAATATAAGAATAAAGGAACCATGGCTACTATTGGAAAACACCTTGCTGTAGCCGATTTAGAACGCTTTAAATTTCAAGGTTTTTTTGCTTGGTATGTATGGATGTTCGTTCACCTAATGCTATTAGTTGGGTACCGGAATAAAATAATTGTGTTTATTAACTGGGCATGGTCATACATTCGTTCGGATAAAGGAACACGATTGATCGTTAGACCTTATAGAAAGAAAAAGCCAAAAAAAGAAAAAACAATTAAGAGTGCATAGATGTTTCAATAACAAAAAAGAGGTTGTCTTTTCAGACAACCTCTTTTTTGTTTTATAATAGACTTTACTATCGTTCAAACAATGCAATTGTTTCAATATGCGCTGTATGTGGGAACTGGTCAACCAAACTAATTTTCTTTAGTTGGTATCCTGCTTCAATTAATTGCTCCGTATCTCGTGCTTGAGTTGCTGGATTACAAGAAACATATATCATTCGTTTCGCCCCTAACCTAATTACTTTACGTAAGGTTTTCGGCGCAATTCCAGCTCTTGATGGATCTAATATAATAGTTTCTATCTTTCTGTTATATTCCGGGTGTTCTAATAAAAATTTCCCAACATCAGCCGTAAAAAACTGTAGCCCTTCAATATTATTACGTTTTGCATTTTCTTTTGCATCTGCTATAGATGAAGCCACAATATCGACTCCTACAATTTTAGCATTATTACTTCTTGAGGCTACAATTTGTCCGATTGTCCCAGTACCACAGAACAAATCCATTACAACTTTACCATCTACAGTTTCTTGCTTCTCTAATACATAATCAACTACCTTACTATATAATTTTTCAGCAGATTTTGGATTCGTTTGAAAGAAGCTTTTCATACTAATTTCAAAATTCAAACCTAATAAGTTTTCTACAATTTTCTCTTTACCATAGACCAAGCTTGATTTACCAGCTGAAGACAAGGTTCTATCCCCTACCTCATCATTTATAGAATGTAATATTCCAGCCAATCTATCACCAAATAACTGTTTAAACAAGGTTACAAATCCATCCATATCAAATTTTGGAAGATCGTACGAAGTAGTTACCAAATTAAATAGTAATTCATTACTGATTACTGATTTACGAACTACTAGAAACCTAAAAAAACCTTCTCTTTTTGGTGCATGCCAAGGTGCTAAACCAGATTTTTCACAAAACTCACGAATAATTTTTAAATTATCTTCTACTTGTTTATCGAATAGCCCAGAATCCTGATCTAAATTTTCTGCGCACCACCAAGTCCCTCTTTTCTTAAATCCTAAAGCAAACTCATCAACATCAGTTTTTAATTCATGGTCGTAACGAATCGCCGAAAATCCGTATTCCATTTTATTTCGGTAATGGTGAACTTCTGGTGAAGAAATAAACTCATCGAACTTATCTTCAATATCTTCAACTTTACCAATACGCTTAAATAACTGAAGCGTACTTTCTTTTTTATAATTATGCTGTAAATCAATTGGTAACTTTATGTAAGGAGCTCCAGGAATTACCTGATAAGGCACATCGATTTCATCCTCGGAAGTTTGTAATACTTCTTCAAGTTTACACTCCGCATAACGCTTGCTTGTTTTATTTACCTGAGCTTTAACCAACTGCCCTGGTAAAGTATTGGGAACAAATACAACAAATTCTCCATCTTCATTTCTAATTCGTCCTATTCCTTTTCCTCCAAAGGCATAGTCTTCTATTAAAATTTCAATAAACTGTCCTTTTTTCACAAACTTATTTCTCTCTCTTCTTGGCATTTCTTATGTACTTATTAATCTGTGCAAAGCTAAAGAAATTATCGAAGTTCTATTAGCTTAGTTATACAATTATTAGTGCTCATAACGAATATTATTTATATTATTGTAGTATAGAATTTAATTTTACTTGAATTATTGCATAAAAAAAACTAACTTAGTTATAGACAGGGGATTATGTAACATTAAACAAAAAAAGATGAATTCAGAACAAACAGACACTAACCAGGCATGGTTGACCTTATTATCGGAGGCCATAAAATCTGGAGAAGATATAAAGGCAAACCATAGGTATAAATTTAAAGACAAACATTTAGGAACATTTTTAGTTGGTCTAAAGAAAAAAGCTAACCCCGAATTAATAGCTGATATCAAAAAAATGGGATTCGATTTAAATAAAACAAGTAGAACTCCTGAAAATGCCGCTGAAAAGCTCATTAAAAAACTTTTAACTGAGCCGAAAATCAAGAAAACAACTATTCAAACAGAGTTCAATAACTCCGTTTTACCTAAAAAAGATAGTCTAAGCGAGGAAACTATTGATAGGATTAACAAAATTTGGAAGGAAAGATACAATGAAGATAGATCTTGGGAAAAAACTTTAACAACCATTGAAAAAATAATCAAATGGAAAGAGTTTAGGTATGACAAAAAACAAAACCCGAATAGAAAATGGCATCAAGGGTTAAGTTATATGGGAGACCTTTATTATTGGGTTTATAAACTTAAAAACAACGAGAAAAAAATTAATTCAATTATTGGCGTTTTTAACGAAAAAGAAAAAAGAGAGCTTATTAGTGAAGGTTTCCCAATAAAATAAAATGATGTAACAACGACTATATGGTGGCCAAAGTTTTTAGTTTATACTAAAAGGAAAAGTCACCACTTGCCTAGGTTGTGCTAATTTTAATTTTAGGTATGAGCCTAAACATTAACCTGAGAAATTGTCAAAAAAAAGAAATCTTAAGTTATTTCATTTACTCAGGAACTAGTACTCTTTAACGATTTATAGAAATTATTTTTGAAAAAAAACTAAAATCAGATACCATAATAAAGATGAATAAGTTAAAGTAAATGATTATCCAAATGCTGAATCCAAAAAAGTTTTAGACTTTTGGTTAACCATCAATACTAGAATAATAACTGTAACAAACAACAAAACGAACACCGTTTAGCGTATAAAATCGAAATTAATCCGAATAACATTACAGACTTCAGCTTTCTAAGTTAGAAGATTTATACATCATTTTAAACCAATGGCGTCTTAAAAAAATAGTCAACAAAACTAATTGTAGTCAGAACTTTAGGGCTTTATTGAAAAGCTTGTATATATTTACATTATCGTCAAATATTTTAAAGTAGTCATGCCTTTTTTCCTTTTTTTAAAATGGTGTTTATACTACAAATATTGGCCTTTATAAGTAATTAAGTATGTTTCAATCAGAAGTTAAAAGTAAAATAGATGAGGATATATCTATCCTTGTTAAAATGGATAATCATCCATACAATTACATTTGTGAATGTGGCGATGCGAGTAATTTAACCGTAAAAGAAATCCAAAACGCTAACGCAATATTTATTAGTCACACTCACATAGATCATTTTGTGAATTTTGATTCCATAATAAGACATCAAATAGGCATTCAACGGAGAGTAGTTATTTGTGGTCCAAAAGGAATTGCGCTACAAGTGCAAGCAAGAATAAAAAGTTATACTTGGAATTTAATACATAAAGATGCCATTATTTATGAAATTAGAGAAGTAATAGCTGATGATAAAATTATAATTTACGAAGTAACACCTCCTATTTGGGAGTTAAAAGAAATAGGTTTACTAAATAACAATATACTATTTAAAGAGAAATCATTTATTGTTTCAGGCGTATTATTAAATCACAAGACTCCTTCACTATCTTATAAATTTATTGAAAATGATTCTATAAAGATCGATATTAAATCCAGTGGATTTAAAGGAGGTAAATGGGTAAACGAACTAAAAGAAGCTTTCAAAAACACTATCGAAAACCAAAAGATTGAAATTGAAGGGAAGCAATATATAGCAAAAGAGTTATTTCATTTATTGCATATTCAAAAAGGAGATACCTTGGGTATTATAATGGATCACGCAGCAAGTGAAGAAAATCATTGTAAAATTAAAAGTCATTTTTCAAAAAGCAGAAGAGTTTATATTGAAAGTTTCTATAAAAATGAAGACAAGGAACAAGCTACATTAAACTACCACAGTTATTCATCAATGTCTGCTAAAATCATGAAGGAATCCAATGTCTTAGAGGCAATTCCCGTACATTTCTCCAGAAAATATGATAAAACTGATATAGAAGCATTAATTACAGAGTTTAAGTCATAAACACCATTTACATATGGAGTACAGGTATTAAACTTTATATAAAACCCATCATCCAAATAACTATACTTTTAAGGAATCACCTATTTTCTTCCAACAACTTTATAACATCTCGCAATTGAGCTGCTTTCATAAAGTCTAATTCTTTTGCAGCGGCCTCCATTGCCTTTCTAGTTACTCTAATTTTTTTCTCTAATTCTGGTTTAGTCATATAAGCTGCTTCTTCCTCAGCTACTTGCTTGATATTTGTTTCGTAAAAAGCATCTACCTCATCTTTTGACAATGAATTTACAATCTTTTTATTCAACGGTTTAGGAACAATTCCATTTTTAGTATTATATGCAATTTGTTTTTCTCGACGGTATTCCGTTTCATCAATTGTTTTCTGCATGCTTTTGGTGATTTTATCAGCATACATAATAGCTTTCCCGTTTATGTTTCGTGCTGCTCTACCAATTGTTTGTGTCAGAGAACGATGACTACGTAAAAAACCTTCTTTATCTGCGTCTAAAATAGCCACTAGGGAAACTTCTGGCAAATCTAATCCTTCACGAAGTAAGTTTACTCCTATCAATACATCAAACAGTCCTAAACGTAAATCACGCATTATTTCTACCCGTTCGAGCGTATCCACATCTGAATGGATATAACGACAACGTATTTGAATTCTAGCTAAATATTTGGTCAACTCCTCTGCCATTCTTTTGGTTAAGGTAGTTACTAAAATACGTTCATCTTTTTCAATACGTTGTTGCATTTCTTCTATTAAATCATCTATCTGATTTAAACTTGGACGGACCTCAATTATTGGATCTAATAAGCCCGTAGGACGAATTACCTGTTCTACAAATACCCCTTCCGTTTTATGTAATTCATAATCAGTAGGTGTTGCGCTTACATAAATTACCTGATTTTGTATGGCTTCAAATTCTTCAAATTTCAAGGGTCTATTATCCATTGCTGCAGGCAGACGAAAACCATATTCTACTAAGTTTTCTTTCCTACTTCTATCCCCTCCATACATAGCATGTACCTGAGAAACCGTTACGTGACTTTCATCAACGATCATTAAATAATCATCTGGAAAATAATCCAATAAACAAAATGGTCGTGTACCTGGTAATCTACCATCCAAATACCTTGAATAGTTTTCTATACCCGAGCAATACCCCAATTCTCGTATCATTTCCAAATCAAATTCTGTACGTTCTTTTAATCGTTTGGCTTCTAAATGTTTTCCTATTTCTTTAAAATAATCTACTTGTTTCACCATATCCTCCTGAATACCATGAATTGCATTTTGCAATACATCAGGAGAAGTAACAAACATATTCGCTGGGTAAATATTTAAGCGTTCATACTTTTCTAACACTTCGTTAGTTTGTACCACAAAAGCTTCTATTTCTTCAATTTCATCACCAAAAAAATGAATCCGAAAGGCATTATCCTCATATCCTGGAAATATATCTAGTGTATCTCCTTTTATTCGAAAGGTACCTCTAGTAAATTCTGCTTCTGTACGCGAGTATAAACTTTGAACTAAACGATGTAATAATTTTGTTCTAGAAATGATTTGATCCTTTTCTATAGCAATAACATTTTTTTGAAATTCCACCGGGTTCCCTATACCGTATATACAAGATACAGAAGCAACAACAATCACATCTCTTCTGCCTGAAAGTAAGGATGATGTTGTACTTAAACGAAGTTTTTCAATTTCTTCATTAATAGACAAATCCTTTTCTATAAACACACCAGAAGTAGGGATATAGGCCTCAGGTTGGTAATAATCATAATACGACACGAAGTACTCCACAGCGTTATTAGGAAAAAACTCTTTAAACTCCGCATACAACTGTGCTGCTAAAGTTTTATTATGCGCTAAAACTAAGGTTGGTTTTTGAGTTTCATTAATAACATTCGCGACAGTAAATGTTTTCCCAGAACCAGTAACCCCAAGTAAAGTTTGAAATCGATCTTCCTGATTGATTCCTTTTACTAATTGTTTTATAGCTTCTGGCTGATCTCCAGTTGGAGCAAATTCCGATTCAATTTTGAATTTCATGAGTTATTCATATTTCATTTAATCGATTATAGGAACATTAAAATAACCACTCGAACAGGGTTAAAATGGTATCTATATTCAATTCATAATAAAAAAGGGTAAACACTTCATCATTAAAATGAAATATTTACCCCTAAAGTAATACTTATTATTCAATCCCACCAATGAACTTAGTTCCTGAGGGATCTCTTCTAATCAAAAACCATATTTTTAGTTCACAATTCTTAAACGTATAGTAAAATAATTCATTTATCTTTTTAAAGAAAAATGTGCTTTATACTCTTTTTGAGTACTGTCAACTCCTTCAATATAAATGATTTTAAACCAGTAATCAGATGCAGGAACTTGGCTTCCATTATAAGTACCATCCCAACCTTCTCCATCAGGATCTAATTGCGCTAACAATTTACCGAATCTATTAAAAATGTATATCTGAGAAATAGGAATTCCTTCTTGACTAATAATTGCCCATGTATCATTAATTCCATCACCATTAGGTGTAAAGAAATGTGGGTAATCAATGATGGTTACTATTTCATCTTTTGTCCAACAGTTTTTACCATCTGAGATTGTCACTGTATGAATACCTGGTGAAACATTTTCAAATGTTCCGTCCGTTGTCGGTTCACCTCCATCTAAACTGAACCAGAATACTATTCCTGGTATTGTAGATGTTGCCTCCGCTATTATTTCATGTGATCCAGCAAATGCACTAGTAGTTACATTGGCGTCAAACTCATCTGGAATTCCTGACGCTTCTATAGTAATTGGCATAGATGAGTTGATACAATCTAAATCCGTAGGACCTGCAACAGTAACAGTATAATCACCAGGTAAGGTAACTGTTAAAGTTTGATTCGTTTCTCCAGCAATAGCCACCCCGTTTAACGCCCACTGGTAATTGTATGCCGCTGCTGCAATTGGCCCAGCTGTCGCAGTTAATACTGGTAAGGATGTATCCGTTAATGGTGTACCACTTCCATCGATACAAATAACAGTTTTATCCGCTATTACCTCAACTTCTGGTACAGGAACAAATAATTGAAATTCTACTATTGTATAACAACCAGTACCTTCGGTAACTGGGTTAATGCCATAGCCATCATTAATCACACTCACATAAATAGTTTGAGGATTAGATGTATTGTTAAAAGTTGTAGCATTTGTAATAGCATTAGTACCCGTTGAAGCATCATCAAAATTTGTGTAATACGCTGCAGATACACCAACTTCTCCATTTATAATCTCAACTTCCCATTGTGTTAAATTGAATTCAGTAACTTGTTCAGAAATAACTCCTGAACCATCAACATTTGCATCACATTCTTCCATTACTCCATTGTTTCCTAAAGTAGCAATAATTTGTGCATTACTTAACGGTGTAGGATTTGGATTTACATGTAATCTTACAATTGCTACCGCATAACAACCTGTTATTGGATTATATACACGCGCAAAAACATCTTGTGGGTTTACCGTATTTGTGAATGCTGTTGGATTAGCGATTAAACTCGCACCACTTCCGACCTCTGCTTCCGCTTGATCCGTATAGAAATCAATTGAAACATTTGTAGCCCCTCCAGTGATTAGACTAATATAATCGGTTAAATTAAATTCAATAAATCCATCTCCAATCGTTTCTGAATCATCATCATCACACACGTCAATAG
>Ga0209291_1004095_pt1 | contig 10310 bp, 6 predicted proteins | sample GOMGulsemesocosm_FD_184633 | JGI IMG/M metagenome (GOLD analysis project Ga0209291, IMG submission 184633) | Methane-oxidizing microbial communities from mesocosms in the Gulf of Mexico - GOM9B Gulf of Mexico (SPAdes) (version 2) | ecosystem: Environmental > Aquatic > Marine > Cold seeps | place... | reverse complement strand
TAATTACTTGGGGTTTAACGATCACCCAAGGTCCTTATAAAAAACGTCAGAATTTAGGTATTTATCGTCAGCAAGTACTGAGTAAAAACAAATTAATTATGCGTTGGTTATCTCATCGTGGTGGTGCACTGGATTTTAAAGAATTCCAAGAACTAAACCCTGGTGAAAACTACCCTGTATCTGTGGCGCTAGGTGCTGATCCTGCGACAATTTTAGGTGCCGTAACGCCGGTTCCAGATACGTTATCTGAATATGCTTTTGCAGGTTTATTACGTGGTAGTCGTACTGAAGTAGTTAAATCTATTTCCAATGACCTTGAAGTGCCAGCAGGTGCTGAAATTATCTTAGAAGGTTATATCGCGCCGGGCGAGATGGCAGAGGAAGGTCCTTATGGTGATCATACTGGTTACTATAACGAGACTGATTCTTTTCCTGTATTTACGGTTACGCACATTACGATGCGTAAAGATGCTATTTATCATTCTACCTATACAGGCCGTCCTGCAGATGAACCTGCGGTATTGGGAGTAGCGTTGAATGAAGTCTTTGTGCCTATTTTACAAAAACAATATCCTGAAATTGTTGATTTTTATTTACCGCCAGAAGGTTGCTCTTATCGAATGGCTGTAGTGACAATTAAGAAACAATATCCAGGTCATGCAAAGCGCGTGATGCTGGGGGTATGGTCATTCCTACGTCAGTTCATGTATACCAAATTCGTGATCGTCTGTGATGATGATATTAATGCGCGTGATTGGAATGATGTGATTTGGGCAATTACGACCCGTATGGACCCAGCTCGCGATACGACAATGATTGAACATACACCAATTGATTATTTAGATTTTGCATCTCCGGTATCTGGGCTCGGCTCTAAAATGGGCATGGATGCAACCAATAAGTGGCCTGGCGAGACAGATCGCGAATGGGGCGAACCAATTGTGATGGATGAGAAGGTTAAGCAGCGAGTCGATGATTTATGGGACGAATTAGGGATTTTGTGATATAAATGAGTTAGATCATAAAAATTCGTGCTTGTCAGAGATTGAGATTGAAAGGGAATGTATGTTAAGAATTAAGTGTGAAGTGACGTTGTTAGAGTCGTATACAGATACTGTATTTAACGTGAAACTAAAGCCAGAGCAGAAGGTTGAGTTTCAGGCTGGACAATATCTAATGGTAGTTATGGCAGAAGACGACAAGCGCCCATTTTCTATTGCTTCAAACCCAAGTAATGATGATGTTTTAGAATTACACATTGGTGCATCAGAGCAAAATTCATATGCGATGCAAGTTGTGGAAAGACTAAAAACAGGTTCTGTGGAAGTTGAACTGCCAGGCGGTAATGCTGGTTTAAGAGAAGACTCAGATCGTCCTTTAGTATTGATTGCTGGCGGTACTGGTTTTTCTTATACTAAATCAATTTTAGAGCGTGCGGTAGAAGTTAACCAACGTCCTATTTCATTATATTGGGGTGCACGTGAAGCATCGCATTTATATGCATTTTCGCTAGCACAAGAATTAGCTGACGCGCATCCACAGGTAACTTTCATTCCTGTTGTTGAAACGGCACCAGAGCAATGGTCTGGTAAAGTTGGCCAGGTGCATAAAGTCGTGATGGAAGATGTTGCTGATTTAGCCGCATGTGATGTTTATATTGCTGGTCGTTTTGAAATGGCTGGTGCAGCGCGTACTGACTTTGCACCGCTAGGTGTTAAAGAACATTTATATGGGGATGCATTTGAATTCATTTAATTGATAATGAATGTATTCGGATTAAAAAAGCCGTAACAGATGTTACGGCTTTTTATTATTTTAAATATCATACAGGCTTAGTTATGCACAACTAGATTAAGATTGTTGATGATAACTTAAGCTTTTTTTGTACGTCATATTTGCATCATTAACGAGACCTAATTTTTCGTAAGCGTGTGCTAGTGCGCTATACGCAGAAGTAGACGGCGATTGACTGATACCTTGGCTTAACTCTTCTACAGCTTCGCTCCAACGACCTTCTTTTACCATTAACTGACCAATACATACCGCTAATAAACCTGAGCCTTCACGCGTGTTCTGCAGACGCTTAAGACGTTCGATGAGCGCATGGTAATCACCAAGATTTAATTTGGGTGTTAGGCTGATCAGTTCTGGATACAGTTCATTGCTTAATGCGTCCATCAGCAGTAGATAAGCTGACTGGTGGTCGTTACGTCCTATTAACAGGTTAACTGTTTCTGCTAGATAACGGCCATCATGTTTAAGTGCTTTTGGTAGTGAGCTCCAGGTATCAAGTAATCCAGTGCTACCTTGTTGTTTGGCTACTTCACCTAAATGTTGGAAATGACTATGCTTACGTAGTTCATCAGCTTCGGCTGAGGTAAGTAATTTTTGTTTTTGTAATGCTGGAATAAGCGTGAGTAATTGTCCCCATTCTTTTCTTTCAATACAGACAGCTTTAAACATCGTTAGCACTACCTTATGCTTTGGATGTTTATCATGTAACGCGGATAGTAATGCAAATGCTTGTTCAAATTGCTGCTGCTCAATTTGCAACTTAGCTTTTGTTATCTCGACCGCAAGGATATTTTTATCTGCATTCTTATGTGCTAATAATAAATACTCATCACGTTTTTTCTCGTTGCCAAGACCTTGTGCAGATTGCGCTGCGGCAAGGTAATTTAACACGGGTACTTGTGCTTTTTTGGCCGCTTTTAAAGTTAACGTTTCTGCTTTTTTAAAGTCGCCACTGGCTAATGCTAAAATGCCTTTTTCTGTTTGTATTTTAGCGCGAGCTTGATGATAGCGATTAAACCAACCTAGGCTGTGAGTCAGTTTATTGATTAATGCTTCAAACCCTAATAAAGTAAAGTAGAAAGCAATCACCATCACGACGGCACTACTGACGGTTGCATCGATGACGTAGTTGCCAGCTGCAATCATCACATAACCTTTATTGCCCATTAAATATGGGGCACCGATTGCACCTGCAAGAAGCAGCGCGATTAATACTATAAATCTGACCATTTTATCTGCCTCCGTTTATTTTGTGCTTGTGCTATTGGCTAATGCGTTGATTTTACGATCTCTGATGGTTGTCTGGATCAGTACTGCACTGTTTAGTTTTGCAGGGTATTTCGTTGTAATCGTTGCTTTGCTCAATGTATCAAGACTCGCCAGCATACTTTTTGCTGTGGGTTGATTTACATCGTAGTAACGCTTAATCCAAGTTTGTGCTGTTTTCAGTGCATGCTTAAATTTAGCTTGATCTTGACGATATATTGCGAGTTCTGCTTGTAACAATTGTGTTTTTAAATTTTCAGTTAAATACCAAGCTGCTTGTGGTGATAACAGGGCGTCAACTGAATTATCTTGGCGACGGATAGTGATAAAGTTATCGCTGAAAGATTGCCATGACTTGGTGAGATTCGCTTTCCAGTCTGAACTATTACTTGATAATGTACTGTCTGTTTTCACGATTTCAGGACGAGTAAGGCCTGCTAATACGAGATTATCCACTTGTTCTGCTTGAATCGCGAGTTTCAGTGCTAACCCATCATGATCAATACGGGGTAATTTAGTCAGTGTGGCAATATCTTGTTCAATCACTTTGCGTAATGGTAATAAGCTCGGATCATTTAATTGTGTTAAACGACGACTGGCAGATGATAATAAGGCTAAGCTGGTATCAATATCTTGTTCTAGGGCTATTTTACGACCTGCGATACGAATTAAGTATTCAGCTTCTGCGAGCATCCATTCATTAGGATTACGCATTTTAAGGTTCGCTACCGCGAGTTGTACGGTTTCGAGTTGTGCCGCGGTTAGCTTTTCACTGTCTTGGATCTGGCTAAGCTGTTGCGTCGTTTTCTTTAATTGGCTGGCTACAGTTTCTTTGTCTTCGCTTAGCTGCTGACGTAATGATTGTTGTATGTCTTTTTGATCTTGCAACTGTGCTTGTAGTTTTGTTAACGCTTGTTGCTGCAGTTGGTTGTGCTGATGGCTATGATAATAGAGACCTGCGCTAAGGCCTAGCGTTAATAGGATCGCCACCGCACCAGTGACAATACCCGCTTTACTTGCAGGTTTACCTTCCGTTGTAATCGTGTCTGATGAATCAACAATGCCTTTGTTGGTTGTTTTGGTATTGGCATTTTGACTGTTTTTTTTCTTGTCGGTCATTTAGCTTATTCCTATCTGCATATCCAATTGCTTAACAGCATTAAATAATGAATTATTTGATGCACCACTAGCAATGGTGACGTGTTCTATTCCTAACGCATGAGCAAGTGCTGCTATTCGTTGGCTAGGAACAATAAAGTGTAAGTTTAGCACCCAAGGTAACGCTGTGTAGGGTATCGTTTTTATTAGGTTACCCAGAATTTCACCGCTAGTGATAATAACACTATTAATGGCGAATTGTTGCCACTTATTAATCAACAACTCAGGTTCGTAGTAGGGGGAAGTACGTTGATAAACTTCACAATATGTCACGTTAGCCGAGCGTTTTATTAGATCTTCTGCCATCGTCTCTCGACCCCCATTACCGCGTAGAATAACAATGTTTTTGTGTTCTACGGCCGTATTAGTAAGTAGTTTTAACACCCCTTCGCTATCATGTGTTTGGGGTATTTTGGCGTGATTTATACCGTGTTTTTTCCAGCGCAGTGCTGTTGTTGGACCTACGGCTATGTAATTGATATGTTGTGGCCAGGTCTTATTTTCTTGTATTAAACTGCTATTAGCATAATTTACAGCATTATCGCTTATGGCAATAATATAGTCATCAGGCTGTAATTTTTCCAGTAATGAACTGACTTTATTAAATTGCTGTCCTGCGGATATATCGATAAACGGACAACATAAGGCAGCCCCATTAGCTGCCTCAATTTGACGAGCGAGTTGCTCGCCTTTAACGCGTGGGCGAGTGATTAGCGCCCTGATTTTCATGCGTCTGCGTTATTATAAACAGCCGCTAAAATTTCTTTTGCACCTTGTGCCAGTAATTTATCTGCAAGTGTTAGTCCCAGCTGGCGTGCATCTTTACGGTCACCACGGATTTCTGCGCGAATTACTTCAGTGCCGTCAGGTTTTCCAACCAGTCCACGTAGCCATAATTCATCACCGTCGATTAGCGCGTAACTACCGATTGGTACCTGGCAACCACCTTCAAGCGCCAAGTTCATTGCACGTTCGGCAAGCACACGATCACTGGTTAGGGCATCATTTAATGGCGCTAATAATGCTTTTACACGTTCATCAGTAGTGCGACATTCAATGCCAACAGCACCTTGTCCTACTGCTGGTAGGCTTTGCTCTGGTTCAATGTAGCTGGCAATACGGTATTCCATATCCAGACGTTTTAATCCAGCGGCCGCTAAAATTATTGCATCATAATTTTTATTATCGAGCTTGTTTAAACGTGTATTTACGTTGCCACGTAGGTCCATAATTTTTAGATCTGGACGCGCTTCACTCAACTGGCATTGACGGCGTAAACTACATGTACCAACGATTGCACCTGGTGGTAGTTCTTCAATTTGACGGTAAGCATTTGAAACAAATGCATCACGTGGATCTTCACGTTTACAAATAACTTCTAAGCCTAAACCTTCTGGAAATGCAACTGGCACATCTTTCATGGAATGCACGGCGATATCGGCGCGATCTTCAAGCATTGCTATTTCTAGCTCTTTTACAAAAAGACCTTTACCACCCACTTTTGCTAAAGGCGTATCTAAAATGATGTCACCCTTGGTTACCATTGGGATTAATTCAACGGTAAGGTTTTGATGAATCGCTTCTAAACGTGCTTTTACATATTCAGCTTGCCACATTGCTAATGGGCTTTTACGGGTTGCAATTCTTAGAGTTTCAGTAGCCATTTTATTTCCAAATTTAACTAGATTAGCTAAATATTAACAGATTTCATCCGTCAATGGTTGATCTAAGGTGGGGTTATTTGTAAAAAATACACCTTATTTAACCATGCGATAACGTACATATATTAGGTCTAAACAGTGCGCTATTCAGAGGGGGCGGTGTGAAAGCTAAATAAGGGGGGAGGTTCAGATAATAATTTATATCGTGGGTTATTAGGCTGCAGCGTGCACTACTGCAGCTTAATAAATTAATGACGATCAACTAGTCGCAATTAAGGTGGAATGCTTTATGATTTTTTTTGATGTGTTGCTTCCTTTATATCAATCATCTGGGACTTTAAGCTGATGGATTTCCACAGGTAGAAAGACGCAGGTAATACTAATAGTGTCAGAATGATCGCTGATGCCATGCCTCCAATCATAGGTGCGGCAATGCGTTGCATTACCTGTGACCCCGTGCCGTCACCATACATAATTGGGATTAAGCCGATGATCACGGTTGCCACTGTCATCATAATTGGACGGACACGTAAGCCTGCGCCATCCATCACAGCTTGCTGTAATTTGGCTTTAGTGAAGTGACCCGCAGCTTGTGCGCTTGCTAACGATTGGTTTAAATAAACGAGCATTATGACGCCGATTTCGACAGAGACACCTGCGAGGGCGATAAAACCAACCCCGACGGCGATCGAGAAATTGTAGTTGAGTAAATATAATAACCAGATACCACCAACCATGGCTAATGGCAGTGTTCCGAGGATCAGCAATACTTCGCCCACACGTCTAAAGGCGAGATACAGTAATAGCACGATAATTGCGAGCGTTGCTGGGATCACCACGGATAGGGTGTCTTTGGCACGTTGCATATATTCGTATTGTCCCGACCAGGTAATTGAATACCCTGCGGGTAATACTAATTGCTCGGCCACCGCTTGCTGGGCATCGACCACATAAGAGCCGAGATCTCGGCCTTCGATATCCACATAAATCCAACCATTAGGGCGTGAATTTTCGGTTTTTATCATAGGTGCACCGTCTTCGACATAGATATTTGCGACATCACTTAAGGCGATTCTTGCACCAAGTGGTGTTATCAGGGGTAATAATTTCATTTGCTCAATACTGTCTCGATAAGACTGAGGGTAACGAATGTTTACCGGGTAACGTTCCAATCCTTCAATGGTTTGAGTGACGTTAACGCCGCCTACCGCTGTAGATATGACTGCTTGTACATCAGCAATATTCAGTCCATAGCGCGCCGCGTTTTCACGCTTGATATCAATTTTCACATAACGTCCGCCAACCACACGTTCAGCATAAGCGGATGCGGTACCAGGTACCTTAAGTAAGATTTTTTCTATCTGTTTACCGATCTTTTCAATTTCGATGAGCTTTTCACCTGCGATCTTGATACCAATCGGCGTTTTGATACCAGTGGCTAACATATCAATACGGGTTTTGATTGGCATTACCCAAGCGTTGGTTAAGCCTGGAAATTGGACTAATTTATCAAGTTCTTGACGCAAACTCTCAGAGGTAACCCCTTCTCGCCACTGTGCTTTTGGTTTTAAAGTGATGAAGGTTTCAATCATGGTTAATGGTGCTGCATCGGTTGCGGTTTCGGCGCGACCTGCTTTACCCCATACGCGCTCTACTTCGGGCACTGTTTTGATTAACTTATTGGTTTGCTGTAATAACTCTCTGGCTTTACCTATGCTGATGCCGGGGTAGGTGGTTGGCATATACATGAGGTCACCTTCATCAAGCGGTGGAATAAATTCACTACCGATCTTATTGACGGGATAAAAACCGACAGCAACAAGGCCAATAACGATACAAAGTAGCAGTACTGGTGCTTTGAGAGAGAATGCCAATACCGGACGGTATAATGCGATTAAACCGCGGTTGATTGGGTTTTTATGTTCAGGTAAAACCTTACCGCGAATAAAGTAGCCCATTAAAATCGGTACTAAGGTGACTGCGAGTCCAGCTGATGCCGCCATCGCATAAGTTTTAGTAAAGGCGAGCGGGGCAAACATTTTACCTTCTTGGCCTTCCAGTACGAATACGGGGACAAAGCTGAAAGTAATGATTAGTAACGAAAAGAATAATGCCGGCCCGACTTCTGCAGCCGCTTTACTGATGATCTGCCAACGGTTTTTATCAGTTAAAGGCGTTTTCTCAATATGTTTATGGACGTTTTCGACCATTACAATAGCTCCATCGACCATGGCGCCAATGGCTATCGCGATCCCACCCAGTGACATGATATTGGCATTGATTCCTTGCCATGACATCACGATGAAGGCAACGAGAATACCTATGGGTAAACTGACTAATACGACTAATGAGCTGCGAATATGGAATAGGAATAATGCACAAACCACAATAACGACAAGGAATTCTTCCAATAATTTCAGGTAAAGATTTTCGACTGCATTATCGATTAATGTTGATCGATCATAGGTAGGAACAATTTCAACACCTTCTGGTAGTGAAGCTTGTAATGTTTGCAGTTTGTCTTTGACTGCAGCAATAACGTCACGGGCATTTTCACTGTAACGCATGACGATAATGCCACCAACGACTTCACCTTCACCGTTTAGTTCGGAAACGCCACGACGCATTTGTGGGCCTAGGACTATATCAGCGACATCATCTAATAATAAGGGAGCGCCTGTATTACTGAGTTTTAAGGGGATACTTTTTAAGTCATCGATTGAGCTGATATAACCATTCGCACGCACCATGTATTCGGCTTCAGCCATCTCGATGACGCTTGCTCCCGCTTCCTGATTACCCCGTTTAATCGCGTTAGTGATTAATGATAATGGGATCTGGTAACTGCGTAGCTTATCTGGGTTTACACTGATCTGATATTGCTTAACCATACCGCCGACAGTAGCGACTTCCGATACACCGGGTACGGTCTGTAATTCATATTTTAAAAACCAATCTTGGATACTGCGAAGCTGGCTTAAATCGTGATTACCACTGGTATCAGTAAGTGCGTACGAATATACCCAGCCCACACCTGTTGCATCAGGGCCCAGTGCTGGTTTAGCAGTGCTGGGTAGATTGGGCGTTACTTGCGATAAATATTCTAAAACACGTGATCTGGCCCAGTACATGTCGGTACCATCATCAAAGATAACGTAAACATAAGAGTCACCAAAGAAAGAGTAACCGCGTACTGTTTTTGCACCCGGCACCGATAACATTGCTGTTGTCAGCGGATAGGTGACCTGGTCTTCAACGACTTGCGGTGCTTGCCCTGGATAGCTGGTTTTAATGATAACCTGTACATCGGAGAGATCTGGGATTGCATCAATCGGGGTATTTTTGACCACAAAACTACCGTAGATAAGTATGACTAAGGTGGCCAGCAATACCATGACACGATTGTGTATCGACCATTCAATTATTTTTTTGATCATTACAGCTCTCCTGCGTCATCAAAGTCTAACCAAGCTAAATCATCTTCAATTGCGGGTTTTGTCTTTTTTGACATCGCATTATCGTCCATGCTGTCCATATTCATCGAGCTATGGTCCATTGCCATACCGTTCTTACTGCTCGTTGTTGGCGGACCAATACGGCTGAAATCTGCGGTTAAGCTTGATTCTGAGTCCAACAAGAATTGCGCACTAGTAACCACGTTATCGCCATCTTTAAGCCCAGCTAAAACCTCAACATAACCTGCGGACTCTCTACCTAAGGTGATTTTGATTGATTGATATTGGCCGTTACCTTTTGCTAGTACGATACGGTCCAATGTACCTGAGCGGATGATGGCTTCACGTGGTACTTGGATTACGCTGGTCTGCTGTTGGCTGCTAAGTGTTAACGTTGCAAACATGTTTGGTTTTAATTGCTCATCAGGATTGGCTATTTTTATTCTGACTTTCAGGGTACGGGTTGCTGCATTTAATTCCGGGTAAATATAATCCACTTCACCCAACCAGATTTTTCCAGGGAAACTATCTACTTGCATTTTAGCCTTATCACCAACTTGTACTTGATCTGCTTGAGATTCAAAAATTTCGGCTTGTAACCATATTTCTGTTAATAATCCGGCTTCTATTATCTGCGCTGAAGGGGTGATATAAGCGCCTTCACGGATCGCAAGTTCAGTTATATAACCGGATTCTGGGGCTGATATAGTGACATTTTGGATCACTTTTTTAGTACGCGTGAGCTGCTTAATCTGTGTTTGGTTAATTCCTAATGCGGATAAACGATGTTTTGCTGATGTGATGAGGGTTTTATTACCGATACTAAGTGTGTTGAGTAACTCTTCTTGCGCTTTAATTAGCTCTGGTGAATATAGGGTTAATAGTGGTTGTCCTTTTGTGACGAACTCACCGGTATTATTGATGTAGAGTTTATCAACCCAACCAGACACACGACTATTGATTTGCCATAACGAAT
>Ga0209291_1004093_pt1 | contig 10312 bp, 10 predicted proteins | sample GOMGulsemesocosm_FD_184633 | JGI IMG/M metagenome (GOLD analysis project Ga0209291, IMG submission 184633) | Methane-oxidizing microbial communities from mesocosms in the Gulf of Mexico - GOM9B Gulf of Mexico (SPAdes) (version 2) | ecosystem: Environmental > Aquatic > Marine > Cold seeps... | reverse complement strand
TATTGATAGGTGTTTTAGCATCACTGCTATTACCGGTATGGTCAGATACAATCACTTATGTCCATACAGATATGATGGGCTCACCGATTGCCGAAACAGATGAAAGTGGTAATGTATTGTGGCGTGAACACTACACGCCGTTTGGTGAGAAAGTTGATAAAGAAGCAGCATCGGTCAATAATAGTATCGGTTATACAGGGCATGTAAATGACAGCGATACCGGTCTGACGTATATGCAGGCACGATACTATGATCCAGTGATTGGGCGTTTTTATAGTAATGATCCTGTTGGGTTTAGTAGAGTTGATAACTTTAATCGTTATGCGTATGCAGCAAACAATCCATATAGATATACAGATCCAGATGGAAGAGACATATACGATATTAACGCGGCACTGAGGACCAAAGGCCAGCCCCCAATGGGTAATTTTCAATTAACCGATACGCAGGCAAAGGTAGCTGCTGTCCCAATGGTTGCCGTTGCTGCAGCAGGTGCTATTTTAGCTGTTGGTGTTAAAGAGGTTATTCAAGGAGTTATTGAAGAAGTTACTGGTGTCGATATTCCGATTCCTTCTATTAAAAAAGCTGCGAGTAGCTTCTCTCGTAAACCGAAAACTATCCAAGATAAAATGACTTTAAATGCCGCTCAAGAAGGCCAAGGTAACGTTATTATTAAAAATTTAAGTGACCCTAAATTTTTAGGGATGAATAAGATCAAATTGAAAGTTAAGTCAAATGAAGGTAACACTACTGTTGTTCATTATGTTAAAGATCCCAAAACGGGTAAACAAATGGACTATAAATTTAAAAAGCATAGTAACGAATAACATTTATTCTAAGAGATGAGTGCTTTATGAAAGTAATTTGTAAAATCAATAATATTAACGATCTACCAGATGAGTTGGTCTTAAATCGTTTGAAAAAATATATTTTAATGCCTGACGGAGAAGTAGATTTAGAACTTAACAAAGAATACACAGTTTATGGTGTGGTTTTTTGGGATAATAGTCCTTGGTATTATTTATGCGCGGAAAAGGACGATGAATATCCTAGGCCTTTTCCAGCAGAAATATTCAAAGTTTCAGATGATCAAATTTCTCCTTTCTGGAAGGTCACTCAAGAGCATAAACAAGATGGAGAGGTTCTATCTTCTCTTTTGTTTAGCGAATGGTCAATGGATGTTAAATTTTATGAACGTTTAGTTGACGACGACCCAGAAGCAATTAATACTTTTGATAGATATAGAAAAAAGATGGATAAACAATAATAGAAATAAAAGACAGCACAAACCAAAGCCCTGCATCACTGCGGGGCTTTGGTTTTTAGCGGCTAATTACCTTAGTTTCGGTTATTTCACCGAGCTTACCAATGGTAAATATAAAAGGGACACGCACAAAAATCTATCTAACATAGAAATGGGACACGCACAAAAATCTAATTAATAAATAACGAGTTAGTACTTAGTTAGATTTTTAGTCCTTCTCTTTATTAAATAAAAAACAGCACAAACCAGAGCCCTGCATCACTGCGGGGCTTTGTTGTTTAGCGGATAATTACCTTAGTTGCTGTTTAATATCGGCGCTAGGTTATGCCGATTGTTGCTGTTTAATTAAAGTAGAAGAAAAGAGAGAAAAGGGACACGCATAAAAATCTATCTAATAAATAACAAGTTAATGGGTTGTTAGTCCATTTAGCTGATGAAATGTGGTTACGACGGCCTTTATAAGGTGGCATGGATGCACGATACTATGATCCAGTCATAGGTCGTTTTTACTCGAATGATCCTGTTGGGTTTACTGGGGACATCACAACATTTAATCGTTATTCATATGTTGGGAATAATCCGTATAAGTATACAGATCCAACTGGAATGTTTAGGAATTGTGGAAAAGCCGGTTCTAATTGCACTGTAATCAAAGGTTCTAGCAATCAGAGAGATACATTTGCGCAGAAAAGAGCTAAAAACTCGGTAAATAAACTGTATGAGAATGGGACCTTAAATGCTACTAAGATATTTAATACAGAGGATAATGCAGCGAAAGAGGTTTTAACTGCAATTGCTCCGATAAGTAGAAGGTATAAAATAGAACTGGGCGGGAATATAAAACCTGCTCATGAAAACTACTTTTCTTATGGTCAAGTAGTTATAGGTGACGCTCTAACAGTTGGAATATCACCGTACTACACAGGCTACCATACACATTATCAGGGGGGGCTAATATTTTCCAACTATCAACATAATGAGGGCGATAGGAATGATGCTGGCTGGGTTCGAGTTAATAAAGGATATTATAATAATGGGCTTTATTTGGGGTACGAATCAGATAAAGGCGTGATCGGTATAGCTCTTTGTACAATATCACCGTCATGCGGAACTATAACAGATGGTGGAGCATTAGGAATTAAAATAAAATGATAAAATATATTTTAGTGGTATTTATTTTGTGCGGGGTAGTGAAGCCTTTTTCTATAATAGGCAAAGAGGTCAGTAGCTCTGAAATTGAAGTCATAGAAGCAGTTGATATTTGTTTGGCCAAACTACAGGAATTAGGAATATCTGGTGAATCTTTAGGAGCTGATAGAGTCGCAGTGACCATTGCTAACTACGGAGCTGGCGTTACGTTTTCCAATGGCACGAAAGGTAGAGTCGATTATTATGATCCTAATTACTATTCGATTATGACTTGTTTGCAAAATAAAGCGTATCACGTTATTTACTTAAGGCCGATGAATGGGGATATTATATTTGGTAACTTAGATGGTGACTCTCACCCTGATACTAGCGATATATATGGTGCGACGGGCTATTTTTTATCTTTTATCGACGGAGAACTCCTCATGAAAACTAAGTACAATATTCCTGTGTCATTTGATGAGGTTGAAAGTTTCACAATTGAACAGAGAAATTTTTACAATGATAAATATAACGAAGCAACTAACAACAACTAAAGAGCAAAAAACTAAGGGACATATATAGACGTTCCACTGCTGTCAAGGCATTAGCCTAACTTTTGTGTCGCGATAGCGGCACAATTTATCTTCTGTTCAAAAAATAAAAGGGACACGCAGTGCGCCGAGCTAAATCGGTAGAAGATTGGAGGTGAAAGCCCTCTGCTTGGTAAGGCTAAGCAAGCCGCCAAGACCCCGAGTCATGGGCTTTGCATCGTAAGGTGTCGAGTTAAGCGTTGACAGGGGAAACCATAGGCTAAGTATTGAGCTGCGAAATCATCGTCAAGAGTGCCGAGCTAGTTGTGTGATGGGGAAGGCAATATGTCGCTTAACGTTATACCGCGAAAAGTTAAGGCGAGTTAAGCACCAGCTCTTCGCAGTCGTAGACCTTATGCATGTGGCCATGTCTTTTACACGGAACTCGGGAGATCCGACATCGTTGCTTATTAACATAGGTAGTTTATTGGGAAGCCAGATCGGCGTAGCCAATAAGCAGCACAATCCGTGCGTTCGGCGTTGGAAGTCAGACAGACTCATAGTAGCAAAGAAGCTAGCGAACAAAACGTTGACGAAATTGACGTGGCGGAGCAAGTGGAGCGAAGGGGTCTGACAAAGAGAAAGCCATTCAACAGGAGTAAGACCATGACCCAGAGCATGGAAGGATTGCTACCTCGTTTGGAGCGGCTAGGGGAAGCAGCAAAGCGCAATAAGTCGCTGCAATTCGATAATCTATTTCATCACATCAATTTGGCGTTGCTGCATAAGGCGTTTAGTCACCTGAATAAGCGAGCGGCCAAGGGCGTTGATAATATCGGATGGTTTGAGTATCAAGTAAACGCGCCAACAAGGTTAGCCTCGTTATACCAAAAGCTACAAGCTGGATGTTACAAGGCAAAACCCGTTAAGCGGATATGGATACCTAAAGCTGATGGTACTCAGCGACCCATTGGTGTGACATCCATCGAAGACAAAATTGTTCAACAAGCGGTAGTTTGGCTATTAGAGCCAATCTACGAAGTCGACTTCCTAGACTTGAGCTATGGCTTTCGGCCTAATCGCAATCAACATCAAGCATTAGATGCGGTGTACATGGCGGTGACGACCAAGAAAGTCAGCTGGATACTTGATGCCGACTTAAAAGGCTTCTTTGATACAATTAATCACAAATGGATGATGAAATTTCTTGAACAACGAATTGGTGACAAACGCGTTCTTCGGCTAATCAATAACTGGTTAACCGTTGGGGTAATTGATGACGACGTAAAATCTAAATCGTGGGTAGGAACGCCGCAAGGGGCTGTTATCTCGCCCTTGTTAGCCAATATATTCCTACATTACAGTTTAGACTTATGGCTCCATCAATGGCGCAGACGCCATGCGCGTGGCGATGTCTACGTGGTTCGATATGCTGACGACTTTGTGATTGGTTTACAACACAAAAGCGATGGTTATCGACTTCGACAGGCACTTACCAAACGTTTGGCGACATTCTCGTTGAGTTTAAACGAAAGTAAAACGCACCTGATAGAATTTGGTCGTTTTGCCGCCCTGAATCGACGGCAACGCAAACAAAGTAAACCCAAGACGTTTGACTTTCTTGGTTTTACCCACATTTGCAGTATTCGCCGAATTGACGGTCAGTTTAAACTATTGAGACTCTCAATTAAGAAAAGGCTAACAGCCAAACTCAGGCACTTCAAAGAAGTGTTAATGAAAACGCGGCACAAATCGCCGTACGTTGTTGGGCAGTGGCTCAAACGCGCATTAACGGGATACTTTAACTACTTTGGTGTGCCTGAAGTTGTCAAAGCATTAGAATAATGAGATCTGAAGTTTGTTAGTTATGGATTAATATAATAAGAAGACGACGAAGCCAAAAGGGTAGATCCTTTAACTGGCAACGCATGAAAGGCTTGATCTGGATGTATATTCCACACATTCGAAATCGCCACCCATACCCAAATCAACGCTTCGCCCTTTTACTCGATGTAGGAGCCGTATGCGTTAATAGCGCACGTACGGATCTGTGCCGGAGGCCTGATTTATAATCTTAATACCACTATAAATTAGGGCTTTACGGCGATTGAAAATCTATCTAATAAATAACAAGTTAATGATTTGGTTAGATTTTAGTCCCTCTCTTTATTAAATAGAATACAGCATTGCCGCGCCACAACTAACGGCATCAGCGAATGGCCTAAATGGTTCGATTAGCGTTAATTGGCCGGACATGTCAGGGGTTTCAAGTTTTGAACTTGATGAGCAGAAAAATGGCGGCAGTTGGGCGAGTAAGTACACTGGTGCTACATCACAGTGGTCAACGTCAGGGTATGGCAATGGTAATTACCGATACAGAGTAAGAGCTTGTACCGCATTAGAGTGTGGTGTGTACGCCATGTCACCCACGCTTACTATTCTAGCGAAGCCGAGTACCCCATCAGCGATAAGTGCACCGAATAGCCCAAATACAAGCGGGGCCTATTCAATCAATTGGTCAGCCGCAAGCACGGCGTCAAGCTACACACTTCGACAAAGTGTTAATGGTGGCGGTTGGACGACGGTGAGCACAACATCCGGCACGAGCAAGTCGTTCTCTGGTAAAGGAAGCGCAAGCTATCGTTACGCAGTGAGAGCGTGTAATGCCACTGGATGTAGTGGCTATCGTTATTCGAGCACTTTCTACGTATTGAAACAACCTGCGTCAATAACTTATGGCGTTAAAGACCATGACGGTGGATACGTGGTGAGCTGGAGTGGTGTAAGTAGTGCGACTAGCTATCAACTGCAACAACAATCTGGCTCAGGTGCTTGGACAAGTGCATACACTGGCAGTGGAACAAGTGCATCAATGACAGGGCGCGCGGATGGTTATTATAAATATCGAGTACGCGCATGTCGCAGTGGTATTTGTACTACTTATCGACAAGGCTCCCACACTCTTAGGGTTATTAGACCAAACCTGACAATAAATTGGAGCAAAACAATTCTAACCAGTCCAGGTTATTCATTATTGACCTGGTCAGCGACAGAAGCCGATTATTGTAGCAGCAGCTTACTTGGTAATAACCTGCAAAATCGTGGACTCAACAACCGATTTGTCTCATCAACAACGACGGTCAATATGACGTGTTATTTTGGCAGTCAATCTATTTCAAAATCAGCCAAGGTAACAGTCAAGTATGGCGGCGGTGGCGGCGGAGTTGACTTTTAGGGTCAAAAAAGGGAATTAACATGAAATATTTAAAAAGTTTGATAATATTGATAGGTGTTCTAGCATCGCTGCTAGCACAAGTACGCTCAGAAACTATTACTTACATGCATACGGACGCATTAGGAACGCCGGTTGCAGCAACCGATGAAAGTGGTAATGTATTGTGGCGTGAGCATTACACGCCCTTTGGTGAGAAAGTTGATAAAGAAGCAGCATCGGTCAATAATAGCATCGGTTATACAGGGCATGTAAATGACAGCGATACCGGTCTGACGTATATGCAGGCACGATACTATGATCCGGTGATTGGGCGGTTTTACTCGAATGATCCGATTGGGTTTAGGGATGTGCATTCATTTAATCGATATGCTTATGGGAATAATAATCCGTACAAGTATGTAGATTTGGATGGCAGAGAAAGTGTGATGGCTGTTCAAGCTAGTGCAGATGTTCGTTCTTTGGGGCAAGGAACAATATCAAGAGACCAATTTGCCGCGAGGCAAGCTGGCCGAGTTCAGGCATCTAGGATTGCATTAAAATTTAGTCCTCAGGGACGTATGGTACTTGCGGTATTATCAGGATTAGATGTTGTCCTAAGCAAAAAAGCTGAAGATAGTGGTAAAAATAGTGCTCATGGTGATGATGGACGAGCGAAATCCAAGGCAGATAAAGCGACTGAAAAATTAGAAAAACAATTAGATGGAGCGCCTAAGAAAGAAAAGAATAAAATTAAGAAAAAAATTCAACGAATAAAAGAGGATGCTGAAAAAAAGTCAAAGGGAGAAGAGCATAGCCGTAGAGCAAAATAGAAATTTAATTCACAATGGGAAGGCTGATATGAATATTATACCTGGGACCGGTATTGGCTCAGTTAATTTTGGAATCTCAGAGTTTGATCTTATTGCTGCACTTGGTAAATCATTTTCAATCGAAGAATCTGAGTATACTCAAGGAGGTGGGGATTGGTATAGAACTTTGCTATTTGAACACCTCAGCTTAAGTTTTACTTTTGATAAAGAAGACTGTGACAGATTAACTACAATTACAGTCTTTGGTCCAAATCATTTACTATTTGGAAAAGATTTGTTTGATTTGTCCTTATCAGATATTAATAGATTTATCGCAATAAAAACCAAGGAAATAGCGATAAATGAAGATTACTCTTGCCGTGAAAATGAATCTTTTGAGTGTTTAGATCATGAGAGTCTTGCGATTATTTTTTGGTTTAAAAATAAACGACTAACTAAAATGGATTGTACTTATTTTTTTGAACCAGATAATGAAACTGTGATTTGGCCGCTATCAGGTGAGCAGAAATAAATGGGGGCAGGTTAAAATTAAATTATCTCCCTCCCTTTATTAAATAAAAAACAGCACAAACCAAAGCCCTGCATCACTGCGGGGCTTTGTTTTTAGCGGCTAATTACCTTAGTTGCTGTTTAACATCTGCCTAGGGTATGCCGCGCTGCGGCCAACCCAACGTCCACCAAAAAACCATTATCCCCATCAAAAAGTGCAACTAAGGAAAAAAATTGCTACGGTGACCAACGCCTTAGCGCGATGCTCTTTAAACCCTGATGACCACTAAGAAAAATCCACTTGCGTTACGATTGTTACGTCTGGGTCAGTAGAGGCACGATACTATGATCCGGTGATTGGGCGTTTTTATTCGGATGATCCGGTTGCTTTTACGGGCAGCGAAGATACCTTTAATCGTTATTCGTATGTGGCTAATAATCCATATAAATATGTTGATCCGACAGGAGAAGTAAAAATTAGTATTGGCTATGAGGCACAACTTGTCGCGATTGCAGGATTTAAAATTTCAACTTCAGTTTCTTACGATACTGATAACGGCGAAATCTCTGGTAGCATTCAGGGAGGACCAAGGTTAGGGCTAGGAGCAGCTTTAGGACCTACGGTCAATATAAGCCAAAGTGAAGGAAAACCAGCCACAACTGAAGACAAGGCTGTAGACATAGCTATAACTACAGATATAGCTGCTGGTCCTCTAGGTGGTTCAACAGATTTGCTAACTAAATCAACACTGGCGGGAGATGAGAAAACATCTGTTGGTACCGCTGCAGACGATTCAGGAGGGAAATCAGGTAAAATTAGTTTTAAGCCTGGTGTAAGTTTAACTGTCGGGATAGAGGTTACGAAGGAAATCACATCCGACGATTTTGCTAAAGACAAATAATATAATTATGGGACTTTATGTCCCTTTAGGTAATATACAAACATGTTTAAATTTAAAAAAACTAAAAGTGGTCGTAGCGCGCTGATATTTGCTTTTTTGGCTGCTTTGTTGCTTTATGTATTTTATTTCAATGGTACAGTTGAACGCACATCTGAGGAAATATATGCCCTTTTTTTTATTGGCTTTATTTTTTTGATTATAGGTTTATTGATAACAATGAACTTTTTTTTCATTCTTGGGGTTTTTCATCAAAGATACATAAAAAATCATTCTAAACTGATACCTATATCTACTCTGGCAGTTGTTTTCTTTGTGCTTGCAATGCTAATTTCTGTTCTAATTTCTATGATCACAGAAGTTTATTCACCAAAAACAATCATCATCAATTTATTTATAACTTATGTCCCTTTGTTATTTTCCGGTTGTTTTCAAAAATGGGCACTTACTAAGCAATACAAATATACACTTTAACGATTAGAAAATTGGAAATTAAAATTGATATACATAATTATTTGCTCTATCGCTTCTTTAGTCTGGCTTGTAACTTTATTTTTTACATTTTATAAAATAATTACCAACTCAGAAAATACCGCAGATGGACTGAAGGAATGGTTACATATTTATATTGTGGCATTAATTCCAACAATAGCGTTATCAAACTCAGTACAAAAATGGTTAGTGTGGATAGCAAGAATATCTTATGTGAGTTTAATAATATGCTTCTATAGTTTTTATCTCGCTATAAAATTTATTGAGCACAACTAAGGGATTAATCAGTTACTCTGACTCTTTGATTTATAGCGCTGTACAATTTACTGGTTTAAAAAATAGCGCTTATCAAACTACAGCAGCTCCGTTCGGGTATGCTATAAAAATTTTAGGTATTATGATAGCTGGATAGGGGGTGATCACAGTAGGCTATGAGGACACCGTTATTACAACTACACCTTTAATTAATGGAAGTGGCCGAGAAGATGTCCATATTGGCGTTGTTGGAATTCATCAAACGGTAAAATAGTATGAGTATAAAAATAGTCCATAATACTATCTTGTTTTTAATCGTATTTTTTCAGTATTGTTTGCATGTCTGTCACCCATGATGATACTAAAATTTGATTAGCACCAATATCAGGAATACCTAAAATGATAGCGGATGGAAATGGAGGTTTTCGGTTTGTTAAAACATAGCGCAGAATATAATTACTTTAATAAAAAAGCCGGGCATGCGTTTATTATATTATCGTTGTTTTACTTATCAATAGATTTACTGCTAATAGATTACACTAATGAAAATGCATATTCGATCGCAGTTTATTTAAAGCTGGTTATTTGTATTTTTTTTATGGGGGTAGCAAAAGAAGATAAAGCTTTTTTCGAGAATGACGATTCAATTATTGCAGCTGCTGATATGTCTATTTTACTATTTTGTGTTTCTCTAATTTTAATGAGTATATTAACTCTAGAGTTATCTCTTAGTAAATATGTTGGTGTTATTCTTGTCATTGGAGTTCCATTTATATTGCGCTTATTCATTAAATCATTAACTTTTTTTGAGAGTTCATCAAAGGTAACTAACAAATTATGGATGGCGACTTTAAACTTATTACTAGTCTCATATATATGCATAATTATTATTTTTCTCACATTAGGAGAATGGAGGGTGGATTTAAAGAACCTTTCAGAAATTATCAGTGTTTCAATGATGTGAAGTAATTTACTGTACCACTACAATTAGGGGTCATTGAAGTTAAACATTTAAAAGTAAGTTAGAAAAACTTATTAAGTCCGCTGTTCACAAGCGGTGTTTGTCAAACTAGTTGTCGCTATCACTATGCTATGCACTCTCAACTTTGACGATTTCTCGCTCAGGGTTTAGATGCACTTCTTGCGGTAAATCCCAGTTACGGATGCCACTGCTCCAGCGCTCTTGGCCGGACGCTTACTGCTTTAGC